>OHRK01000190.1_pt1 | contig 7359 bp, 4 predicted proteins | sample 1578481 | NCBI WGS metagenome assembly OHRK01 (sample SAMEA3879515, study PRJEB24766) | human gut metagenome | biome: human-associated habitat; feature: feces | place: USA | collected 1985/1987 | reverse complement strand
GGCATTGCAGGCGGCGAACGAGGCCGCGACGAAAGGGTTTGATGACCAGACCCGCCGCCTGAAAGAGAACATGGGTACGCTGGAGACCTGGGCAGACAGGACCGCGCGGGCATTCAAATCCATGTGGGATGCGGTGCTGGATATTGGTCGTCCTGATACCGCGCAGGAGATGCTGATTAAGGCAGAGGCTGCGTTTAAGAAAGCGGACGACATCTGGAGTCTGCGCAAGGATGATTATTTTGTTAACGATGAAGCGCGGGCGCGTTACTGGGATGATCGTGAAAAGGCCCGTCTTGCGCTTGAAGCCGCGAGAAAGAAGGCTGAACAGCAGAGTCAACAGGACACAAATGCGCAGCAGCAGAGCGATACTGAAGCGTCACGGCTGAAATATACCGAAGAGGCGCAGAAGGCTTACGAACGGCTGCAGACGCCGCTGGAGAAATATACCGCCCGTCAGGAAGAACTGAACAAGGCACTGAAGGACGGGAAAATTCTGCAGGCAGATTACAACACGCTGATGGCGGCGGCGAAAAAGGACTATGAAGCGACGCTGAAAAAGCCGAAACAGTCCGGCGTGAAGGTGTCTGCGGGCGATCGTCAGGAAGACAGTGCTCATGCTGCCCTGCTGACGCTTCAGGCTGAACTCCGGACGCTGGAGAAGCATGCCGGAGCAAATGAGAAAATCAGCCAGCAGCGCCGGGATTTGTGGAAGGCGGAGAGTCAGTTCGCGGTACTGGAGGAGGCGGCGCAACGTCGCCAGCTGTCTGCACAGGAGAAATCCCTGCTGGCGCATAAAGATGAGACGCTGGAGTACAAACGCCAGCTGGCTGCACTTGGCGACAAGGTTACGTATCAGGAGCGCCTGAACGCGCTGGCGCAGCAGGCGGATAAATTCGCACAGCAGCAACGGGCAAAACGGGCCGCCATTGATGCGAAAAGCCGGGGGCTGACTGACCGGCAGGCAGAACGGGAAGCCACGGAACAGCGCCTGAAGGAACAGTATGGCGATAATCCTCTGGCGCTGAATAACGTCATGTCAGAGCAGAAAAAGACCTGGGCGGCTGAAGACCAGCTTCGCGGGAGCTGGATGGCAGGCCTGAAGTCCGGCTGGAGTGAGTGGGAAGAGAGCGCCACGGACAGTATGTCGCAGGTAAAAAGTGCAGCCACGCAGACCTTTGATGGTATTGCACAGAATATGGCGGCGATGCTGACCGGCAGTGAGCAGAACTGGCGCAGCTTCACCCGTTCCGTGCTGTCCATGATGACAGAAATTCTGCTTAAGCAGGCAATGGTGGGGATTGTCGGGAGTATCGGCAGCGCCATTGGCGGGGCTGTTGGTGGCGGCGCATCCGCGTCAGGCGGTACAGCCATTCAGGCCGCTGCGGCGAAATTCCATTTTGCAACCGGAGGATTTACGGGAACCGGCGGCAAATATGAGCCAGCGGGGATTGTTCACCGTGGTGAATTTGTCTTCACAAAGGAGGCAACCAGCCGGATTGGCGTGGGGAATCTTTACCGGCTGATGCGCGGCTATGCCACCGGCGGTTATGTCGGTACACCGGGCAGCATGGCAGACAGCCGGTCGCAGGCGTCCGGGACGTTTGAGCAGAATAACCATGTGGTGATTAACAACGACGGCACGAACGGGCAGATAGGTCCGGCTGCTCTGAAGGCAGTGTATGACATGGCCCGCAAGGGTGCCCGTGATGAAATCCAGGCACAGATGCGCGATGGTGGTCTGTTCTCCGGAGGTGGACGATGAAAACCTTCCGCTGGAAAGTGAAACCCGGGATGGATGTGACATCGGCTCCTTCCGTCAGGGAGGTGCGCTTTGGTGATGGCTATTCCCAGCGTGCGCCTGCCGGGCTGAACGCTGACCTGAAAACGTACAGCGTGACGCTGTCTGTCTCCCGTGAGGAGGCCACGGCGCTGGAGTCGTTTCTGGCTGAGCACGGGGGCTGGAAGGCCTTTCTGTGGACGCCGCCTTATGGCTACAGGCAGATAAAGGTGACCTGCGCAAAATGGTCGTCGCAGGTCAGTATGTTGCGTGTTGAGTTCAGCGCAGAGTTTGAACAGGTGGTGAACTGATGCAGGATATCCGGCAGGAAACACTGAATGAATGCACCCGTGCGGAGCAGTCGGCCAGCGTGGTGCTCTGGGAAATCGATCTGACAGAGGTCGGTGGAGAACGTTATTTTTTCTGTAATGAGCAGAACGAAAAAGGTGAGCCGGTCACCTGGCAGGGGCGACAGTATCAGCCGTATCCCATTCAGGGGAGTGGTTTTGAACTGAATGGCAAAGGCACCAGTACGCGCCCCACGCTGACGGTTTCTAACCTGTACGGTATGGTCACCGGGATGGCGGAAGATATGCAGAGTCTGGTCGGCGGAACGGTGGTCCGGCGTAAGGTTTACGCCCGTTTTCTGGATGCGGTGAACTTCGTCAACGGAAACAGTTACGCCGATCCGGAGCAGGAGGTGATCAGCCGCTGGCGCATCGAGCAGTGCAGCGAACTGAGCGCGGTGAGTGCCTCCTTTGTACTGTCCACGCCGACGGAAACGGACGGCGCTGTTTTTCCGGGACGTATCATGCTGGCCAACACCTGCACCTGGACCTATCGCGGCGATGAGTGCGGTTATCACGGTCCGGCAGTCGCGGATGAATATGATCAGCCGACGTCCGATATCACGAAGGATAAATGCAGCAAATGCCTGAGCGGTTGTAAGTTCCGCAATAACGTCGGCAACTTTGGCGGCTTCCTTTCCATTAACAAACTTTCGCAGTAAATACCATGACACAGACAGAATCAGCGATTCTGGCGCACGCCCGGCGATGTGCGCCAGCGGAGTCGTGCGGCTTCGTGGTAAGCACGCCGGAGGGGGAAAGATATTTTCCCTGCGTGAATATCTCCGGTGAGCCGGAGGCGTATTTCCGTATGTCGCCGGAAGACTGGCTGCAGGCAGAAATGCAGGGTGAGATTATGGCGCTGGTCCACAGCCACCCCGGTGGTCTGCCCTGGCTGAGTGAGGCCGACCGGCGGCTGCAGGTGCAGAGTGATTTGCCGTGGTGGCTGGTCTGCCGGGGGACGATTCATAAGTTCCGCTGTGTGCCGCATCTCACCGGGCGGCGCTTTGAGCACGGGGTGACGGACTGTTACACGCTGTTCCGGGATGCTTATCATCTGGCGGGGATTGAGATGCCGGATTTTCATCGCGGGGATGACTGGTGGCGTCACGGTCAGAATCTCTATCTGGATAATCTGGAGGCCACAGGGCTGTATCAGGTGCCGTTGTCAGCGGCACAGCCGGGCGATGTGCTGCTGTGCTGTTTTGGTTCATCGGTGCCGAATCATGCCGCCATTTACTGTGGTGACGGCGAGCTGCTGCACCATATTCCTGAACAACTGAGCAAACGAGAGAGGTACACCGACAAATGGCAGCGACGCACACACTCCCTCTGGCGTCACCGGGCATGGCGCGCATCTGCCTTTACGGGGATTTACAACGATTTGGTCGCCGCATCGACCTTCGTGTGAAAACGGGGGCTGAAGCCATCCGCGCACTTGCCACACAGCTCCCGGCGTTTCGTCAGAAACTGAGCGACGGCTGGTATCAGGTACGGATTGCCGGGCGGGACGTCAGCACGTCCGGGTTAACGGCGCAGTTACATGAGACTCTGCCTGATGGCGCTGTGATTCATATTGTTCCCAGAGTCGCCGGGGCCAAGTCAGGGGGCGTATTCCAGATTGTTCTGGGGGCTGCCGCCATTGCCGGATCATTCTTTACTGCCGGAGCCACCCTTGCAGCATGGGGGGCAGCCATTGGGACCGGTGGTATGACCGGCATCCTGTTTTCTCTCGGTGCCAGTATGGTGCTCGGTGGTGTGGCGCAGATGTTGGCACCGAAAGCCAGGACGCCCACGGCAGCAAGTACAGATAACGGCAAACAGAACACCTATTTCTCCTCACTGGATAACATGGTTGCCCAGGGCAATGTTCTGCCCGTTCTGTACGGTGAAATGCGCGTGGGGTCGCGGGTGGTCTCTCAGGAGATCAGCACGGCAGACGAAGGGGACGGTGGTCAGGTTGTGGTGATTGGTCGCTGATGAAAAACGTTTATGTGAAACCGCCTCCGGGCGGTTTTGTCGTTTATGGAGCGTGAGGAATGGGTAAAGGCAGCAGTAAGGGGCATACTCCGCGCGAAGCGAAGGACAACCTGAAGTCCACGCAGTTGCTGAGTGTGATCGATGCCATCAGCGAAGGGCCGGTTGAAGGTCCGGTGGATGGATTAAAAAGCGTGCTGCTGAACAGTACGCCAGTGCTGGACAGTGAGGGGAATACCAACATCTCCGGCGTCACGGTGGTGTTCCGGGCCGGTGAGCAGGAGCAGACACCGCCGGAGGGGTTTGAATCCTCCGGCTCCGAGACGGTGCTGGGTACGGAAGTGAAATACGACACGCCGATCACCCGGACCATCACGTCGGCAAACATTGACCGACTGCGTTTTACCTTCGGCGTGCAGGCACTGGTGGAAACCACCTCAAAGGGGGACAGGAATCCGTCGGAAGTCCGCCTGCTGGTTCAGATACAGCGTAATGGTGGCTGGGTGACGGAAAAAGACATCACCATTAAGGGCAAAACCACCTCGCAGTATCTGGCCTCGGTGGTGGTGGGTAACCTGCCGCCGCGCCCGTTCAATATACGGATGCGCAGGATGACGCCGGACAGCACCACAGACCAGCTGCAGAACAAAACGCTCTGGTCGTCATACACCGAAATCATCGATGTGAAACAGTGCTACCCGAACACGGCACTGGTCGGCGTGCAGGTGGACTCGGAGCAGTTCGGCAGCCAGCAGGTGAGCCGTAATTATCATCTGCGCGGGCGTATTCTGCAGGTGCCGTCGAACTATAACCCGCAGACGCGGCAATACAGCGGTATCTGGGACGGAACGTTTAAGCCAGCATACAGCAACAACATGGCCTGGTGTCTGTGGGATATGCTGACCCATCCGCGCTACGGCATGGGGAAACGTCTTGGTGCGGCGGATGTGGACAAATGGGCGCTGTATGTCATCGGCCAGCATTGCGATCAGTCGGTGCCGGACGGTTTTGGCGGCACAGAGCCGCGCATCACCTGTAATGCGTACCTGACCACACAGCGCAAGACGTGGGATGTGCTCAGTGATTTCTGCTCGGCGATGCGCTGTATGCCGGTATGGAACGGGCAGACGCTGACGTTCGTGCAGGACCGACCGTCGGATAAGGTGTGGACCTATAACCGCAGTAATGTGGTGATGCCGGATGATGGTGCGCCGTTCCGCTACAGCTTCAGCGCCCTGAAGGACCGCCATAATGCCGTTGAGGTGAACTGGATTGACCCGAATAACGGCTGGGAGACGGCGACAGAGCTTGTGGAGGACACGCAGGCCATTGCCCGTTACGGTCGTAGCGTCACGAAGATGGATGCTTTTGGCTGTACCAGCCGGGGGCAGGCACATCGCGCCGGGCTGTGGCTGATTAAAACAGAACTGCTGGAAACGCAGACCGTGGACTTCAGCGTGGGTGCCGAAGGGCTTCGCCATGTACCGGGCGATGTCATTGAAATCTGCGATGATGACTATGCCGGTATCAGCACCGGCGGGCGCGTGCTGGCGGTAAACAGCCAGACCCGGACGCTGACGCTCGACCGTGAAATCACGCTGCCATCTTCCGGCACCACGCTGATAAGCCTGGTTGACGGGCAGGGGAGTCCGGTCAGCGTGGAGGTTCAGTCCGTCACCGACGGCGTGAAGGTAAAAGTGAGCCGTGTTCCTGACGGCGTTGCCGAGTACAGCGTGTGGGGGCTGAAGCTGCCGACGCTGCGCCAGCGCCTGTTCCGCTGTGTGAGTATCCGTGAGAACGATGACGGTACGTATGCCATCACTGCCGTGCAGCATGTACCGGAGAAAGAAGCCATCGTGGATAACGGGGCGCACTTTGACGGTGACCAGAGCGGCACGGTGAATGGTGTCACGCCGCCAGCAGTGCAGCATCTGACCGCAGAAGTCACTGCAGACAGCGGGGAATACCAGGTGCTGGCGCGCTGGGACACGCCGAAGGTGGTGAAGGGCGTGAGCTTCCTGCTTCGCCTGACCGTGGCAGCGGATGACGGCAGTGAGCGGCTGGTCAGCACGGCCCGGACGACGGAAACCACATACCGCTTCACGCAACTGGCGCTGGGAAACTACAGGCTGACAGTCCGGGCGGCAAATGCCTGGGGGCAGCAGGGCGATCCGGCGTCGGTATCGTTCCGGATTGCCGCACCGGCAGCGCCATCTCGGATTGAGCTGACGCCGGGCTATTTTCAGATAACCGCCACGCCGCATCTTGCGGTTTATGACCCGACGGTACAGTTTGAGTTCTGGTTCTCGGAAAAGCGGATTACCGATATCAGGCAGGTTGAAACCACAGCCCGCTATCTTGGCACGGCGCTGTACTGGATAGCTGCCAGTATCAATATTAAGCCGGGCCATGATTATTATTTTTACGTTCGCAGTGTGAACACCGTTGGCAAATCGGCATTCGTGGAGGCCGTCGGTCGGGCGAGCGATGATGCGGAAGGTTACCTGGATTTTTTCAAAGGCCAGATAACCGAATCCCATCTCGGCAAGGAGCTGCTGGAAAAAGTCGAGCTGACGGAGGATAACGCCAGCAAACTGGAGGAGTTTTCGAAAGAGTGGAAGGACGCCAACGATAAATGGAATGCCATGTGGGGCGTCAAAATTGAGCAGACCAAAGACGGCAAACATTATGTCGCGGGGCTTGGCCTCAGCATGGAGGATACGGAGGAAGGCAAACTGAGCCAGTTCCTGGTTGCCGCTAACCGTATCGCGTTTATTGACCCGGCAAACGGGAATGAAACGCCGATGTTTGTGGCGCAGGGCAACCAGATATTCATGAACGAAGTGTTCCTGAAGTATCTGACGGCTCCCACCATTACCAGTGGCGGTAATCCTCCGGCATTTTCCCTGACATCAGACGGGAGACTGACGGCGAAAAATGCGGATATCAGTGGCAGTGTGAATGCGAACTCAGGAACGCTCAACAATGTCACGATTAACCAGAACTGTACGATTAAGGGCATGCTGGAGGCGACCCAGGTCAGAGGAGATTTCGTTAAAGCTGTATCAAAAGCCTTCCCGAAAAAAGTCGGTACGTGGGGTAACACGGAAACACCAAACGGGACGGTTACAGTCACCATTTACGATGATCATAACTTTGACCGCCAAATCATTATTCCGCCCATTATTTTTAACGGTGTGGCGTATGACGATCCGGGGAGCGGAAATAACCCAGGAGGCACGCGATACACGGGTTATG
>OHRK01000187.1_pt1 | contig 7398 bp, 6 predicted proteins | sample 1578481 | NCBI WGS metagenome assembly OHRK01 (sample SAMEA3879515, study PRJEB24766) | human gut metagenome | biome: human-associated habitat; feature: feces | place: USA | collected 1985/1987 | reverse complement strand
TGCAAGAATAGCTAACAGGCTTTTACGCATTGCTCACTTCCTTTTTTATTTACACTTCATCCTTCACACTGCCTCATCGACGGCTACGCTCATTCGCCCGGGTCACGTACTGCGAGTACGCTCCCCGGCCCTCATTCACTTTCCGTCTCGATGCAGTGCGAATGATTTTGTGTAATTTTTTAGTTTATAGCGCGGCAGGTCGCGCCAGTTTTTTACTGCCCGGCGATTTTCATCTCCGGCAACAGCACAGAACCACACTGTATATTACTGCGTGTTTCAATATCGTTACCGACGGTGACAATATTGCGCCACATATCTTTTAAATTACCTGCGATGGTGATTTCACTAACGGGATACTGAATTTCGCCATTCTCTACCCAGAAGCCCGCCGCACCACGGGAATAATCACCGGTAATTGCACTCACGCCCTGGCCCATCAATTCCGTCACCACCAGCCCGGTGCCCATCTCTTTGAGCATCTGCTCGAAGCTTAGACCTTGTCCGGCAATCCGCCAGTTGTGAATACCGCCCGCATGTCCGGTGCTTTTCAGCCCCAGTTTTCGCGCCGAATAGCTGGTCAGCAGCCACTGAGTCAGGATGCCATCTTTAATAATATCGCGACGCTCGGTGCGCACACCTTCGCTGTCGAATGGCGTCGATGCCAGCCCTTTCAGCAGATGCGGATGCTCTTCAATGGTCAGCCAGTCCGGCAGAATTTGTTTACCCAGCGAATCCAGCAGGAAGGTGGATTTACGGTAAACCGATCCACCCGCTATCGCCCCCACCAGATGGCCAAAAAGCCCGGTTGCCACTTCATTGGCAAAAATGACCGGCGCTTTCATGGTGGAGAGTTTACGCGGTGACAGGCGCGATAAAGTACGGCGAGCACAGTCGGCCCCAACCCACTCTGGCGTTTGCAGATCGCTCATCGCACGACCAATGGTGTAGGCGTAATCACGCTCCATATCGCCATTTTCTTCGGCAATTACACAGCTGGAGAGCGAATGACGCGTTGAGCAGTAACCCTGCAACATGCCGTGGCTGTTGCCAAAAACTTTGACACCGTAGTGGCTGTTAAAGCTGCCACCTTCGGTATTGGTGATGCGTTTGTCCGCCTGCAATGCCGCCTGTTCTGCGCGGGCCGCCAGTTCAATGGCTTCATCCGGGGAAACTTCCGCAGGGTGGAACAAGTCGAGATCTGGTGCGTCAAAGGCCAGCAGCTCTTTGTCTGCCACGCCGGCACAGGGATCTGGCGAGGTATAACGGGCAATATCCAGCGCCGCCTGTACAGTACGGGCAATGGCCTGCGGGCTTAAATCGGTGGATGATGCGCTACCTTTGCGGTTCTGGTGATAAACAGTGATCCCCAGCGCGCCATCGCTATTGAATTCAACATTCTCCACTTCACCATAACGCGTGCTTACGCTAATGCCGGTGGTCTTGCTGACGGCAACTTCCGCACCGTCCGATTTGCCTGAGGCCAACTCCAGCGCAGTGGAAACTGCTTCTTCCAGAATCTTGCGCTGCGCTTCAACTTGAGAGATTACTTTCATTGCAAGTGCCATAATGTAGAGAGTTTCTCTGAAGTCTAACAGAGAACCGTTTTTCAGTGCGCATCTTAACTGGTAACATTAGCCTCTTTTTTTAAGGAGCCTGAGATGACTAAGCAGCCCGAAGACTGGCTCGACGACGTTCCCGGTGATGACATCGAAGACGAAGACGATGAAATTATCTGGGTCAGTAAAAGTGAAATTAAACGTGATGCCGAGGAGCTAAAACGCCTTGGCGCGGAAATTGTTGATCTGGGGAAAAACGCGCTGGATAAGATCCCGTTAGATGCGGATCTGCGCGCGGCTATTGAGCTCGCCCAGCGTATTAAGATGGAAGGTCGCCGCCGCCAGTTGCAGCTCATCGGTAAGATGCTGCGCCAGCGCGACGTAGAGCCTATTCGTCAGGCGCTGGATAAGCTGAAAAACCGTCACAACCAGCAGGTGGTGCTGTTCCATAAACTGGAAAACCTGCGCGATCGTCTGATCGATCAAGGTGATGACGCCATCGCTGAAGTATTGAATCTGTGGCCCGATGCCGATCGTCAGCAGCTGCGTACTCTGATCCGCAACGCGAAGAAAGAGAAAGAAGGGAATAAGCCGCCGAAATCCGCACGCCAGATTTTCCAGTATCTGCGCGAACTGGCGGAGAATGAAGGGTAATTTTCGTTGTTGATGTGAGTATGGTTTGCCGGATGCGGTGCACCTGTAGGCCTGATAAGACGCATCAAGCGTCGCATCAGGCACTATGCTCAAATGCCGGATGCGGCGTGAACGCCTTATCCGGCCTACGCACACTATATCAGGCTAAGGCCGAATTACTGCGCGGCTTCCGCCTTCTTCGCCAGACCATCCAGCAGTTTCTGATGGATCCCACCAAAACCGCCGTTGCTCATCACCAGAATATGGTCGCCAGGCTGAGCGGTTTTCACCACCATATCTGCCAGCGTATCCACATCGCCACTCCAGTGTGCAGGCTGAACGCAGGCTTCTGCCACTTCTGCCACCTGCCACGGAATATGCGCCGGTTGCAGCAGGAAGACTTCATCGGCACGACCTAATGAAGGTGCCAGATCGTCTTTGCAGATCCCCATTTTCATGGTATTCGAGCGCGGTTCCAGCACGGCAATAATGCGCGCCGTACCGCCAACTTTGCCACGCAGCGCCGCAAGCGTTGCCAGAATCGCCGTTGGGTGATGGGCAAAATCGTCATATACCGTGACGCCATTCGCTTCACCACGCAACTCCAGACGGCGACGAGCGTTAATAAACGAACCCAGCGCGTTAGCGGCATCTGCCGGCGCTACACCAACATGGCGAGCCGCCATCAGGCCATTGTGCATATTATGTTCGCCTACCAGCGACCATTTCACTTCGCCCACTTTTTCGCCATCCAGCAAAACTTCCCATTCGGAAGCATCGGTGGTCAGCTTTTTCGCCTGCCAGTGCCCCTGCTCACCCACCAGCTCCTGCTCGCTCCAGCAGCCCATCGCCATGGTCTGTTTCAGGTTGATGTCGTTTTCTGGCCAGATAATACGGCCCTGCCCCGGAACGATACGCACCAGATGGTGGAACTGTTTCTGGATCGCTTTCAGGTCGTCAAAGATATCGGCGTGATCGAACTCAAGGTTGTTGAGGATCAGCGTACGTGGGCAGTAATGGACAAATTTAGAGCGTTTGTCGAAGAAGGCGCAGTCATACTCATCCGCTTCGATAACAAAGAAGTCGCTTTCGCCCAGACGCGCCGAAACCTCAAAGTTCCCCGGCACACCGCCGATCACAAATCCCGGTTTGTAACCGCACTGTTCCAGAATCCAGGTTGCCATTCCCGCGGTGGTGGTTTTGCCATGTGTACCGGCAACGGCCAGCACCCAGCGGTCGCGCAGCACAAAATCGTGCAGCCACTGTGGACCTGACATATAAGGGATGTTTTTTTCCAGTACCGCTTCCACACACGGATTTCCACGGGTCATGGCGTTGCCAATAATCACCAGATCCGGCTGCGGATCGAGCTGGCTGGCATCGTAACCCTGAATCAGTTCAATGCCTTGCTTCTCAAGTAAGGTGCTCATCGGCGGATACACATTGGCGTCCGAACCCGTTACTTCATGGCCTAACTGGCGCGCCAGCATCGCCAGACCGCCCATAAACGTGCCACAAATTCCTAAAATATGAATGCGCATACGTCACTATCCTTTTTTAATCTGCCGCTCATTTTACGCATATGTCGGGCAAGTGAGAAACGCATTTCAGGATAATCCGCAATTTGCTGGCGCGATTCACCTGAGCGCAACATTGAGATTATTTGTTAAGATTGTTGCGGTCGCTTTACTCCATAAACATTGCAGGGAAAGTTTTATGAAAACGTTAGGTGAATTTATTGTCGAAAAGCAGCACGAGTTTTCTCATGCTACCGGTGAGCTCACTGCTTTGCTGTCGGCAATAAAACTGGGCGCCAAGATTATCCATCGCGATATCAACAAAGCAGGACTGGTTGATATCCTGGGTGCCAGCGGTGCTGAGAACGTGCAGGGCGAGGTTCAGCAGAAACTCGACTTGTTCGCTAATGAAAAACTGAAAGCCGCACTGAAAGCACGCGATATCGTTGCGGGCATTGCCTCTGAAGAAGAAGATGAGATTGTCGTCTTTGAAGGCTGTGAACACGCAAAATACGTGGTGCTGATGGACCCACTGGATGGCTCGTCCAACATCGATGTTAACGTCTCTGTCGGTACCATTTTCTCCATCTACCGCCGCGTTACGCCTGTTGGCACGCCGGTAACGGAAGAAGATTTCCTCCAGCCTGGTAACAAACAGGTTGCGGCAGGTTACGTGGTATACGGCTCCTCTACCATGCTGGTTTACACCACCGGATGCGGTGTTCACGCCTTTACTTACGATCCTTCGCTGGGCGTTTTCTGTCTGTGCCAGGAACGGATGCGCTTCCCGGAGAAAGGCAAAACCTACTCCATCAACGAAGGAAACTACATTAAGTTTCCGAACGGGGTGAAGAAGTACATTAAATTCTGCCAGGAAGAAGATAAGTCCACCAACCGCCCTTATACCTCACGTTATATCGGTTCACTGGTCGCGGATTTCCACCGTAACCTGCTGAAAGGCGGTATTTATCTCTACCCAAGCACCGCCAGCCACCCGGACGGCAAACTGCGTTTGCTGTATGAGTGCAACCCGATGGCATTCCTGGCGGAACAAGCGGGCGGTAAAGCGAGCGATGGCAAAGAGCGTATTCTGGATATCATCCCGGAAACTCTGCACCAGCGCCGTTCGTTCTTTGTCGGCAACGACCATATGGTTGAAGATGTCGAACGCTTTATCCGTGAGTTCCCGGACGCGTAATCTCCTGCGCCTCTCCACACGGAGAGGCGTTTTTATCGCTGCGCAATGTTGACTCTTGTCACAGGCGAACTCTGACGATTCTCCCACAGCACCGTTAATCCACGCTGTAATGCTATAAAAATAAATAACAAAATACCGATGGCGATTTTCGTCCACCATGAGCTCAGCGTGCCATCAAAGTTGATATAAGTCTGTATTAGCCCCTGAATCGCCACGCCAAAAAGCGTCCCTAATACCGTTCCAACGCCACCGCTCAGAAGCGTACCGCCAATTACCACTGAGGCGATAGCATCCAGTTCCACACCTACGCCCGCCAGCGCATATCCGGCCTGGGTATAAATCGAGAAGACAATCCCCGCCAGCGTTGCCAGTCCGGTGGAGAGCATATAAATGCGAATAGTGGTGCTGCGAGTGGAAATCCCCATCAGGTTCGCCGACGTTGCGTTGCCGCCAATGGCGTATACCTGATTACCAAAACGGGTACGATGCGCGAGGAAAATACCGATAACCACCACCGCCAACATCAGCAGTCCCATCGCACTTAAGCGACCGCCGCCAGGGATTTTCCACGCAAGGCTTGAGAGCGTGTCATAAATGGGATGGTTTATCGGAATCGACTCTTCCGAAACGAGATAGCTGACACCGCGCAAAAAGAACATCCCCGCCAGGGTAATGATAAATGCCGGGATCTTCAGGGCGTCGATCAAAAGCCCCATAAATGCGCCGAAGGCACAGCCCATCACCAGCACTAGCGGAAACGCCAGTAGCGGCGAGAGGCCGAAATCGCCAATCACTTTTGCCAGAAACACGCCAGTAAAGGCGATCACCGAACCGACGGAGAGATCGATCCCACCGGAGAGGATCACAAAGGTCATGCCAACGGCAATGATCCCAAGAAAGGCGTTATCGGTCAGGATATTGCAGATCACTCTTGTGGAAGCAAAACCGGGAAACTGGGTCAGGCAGTAAAGATAACCCAACACAAAGACGCCGATGGTGATCATCAGTGGCAAATTACGTTTTATCACGGCTACGTACTCCTTTAATCAGACTGATAAAGCGTTGCGACTGGACAATCAGCACGCAAAGAACCACCACCGCTTTTACAACCTGGTTCATCTCTGGCGGAAAGCCCGAAAGCAAAATTCCGGTGTTCATCCCCTGAATAATCAGCGCCCCCACCACCGAAAGCAGTAGGTTAAAACGTCCGCCCATCAGCGATCCGCCGCCAATAACCACCGCGAGAATGGCGTCCAGCTCCAGCCATAACCCGGCGTTATTGGCATCGGCACCGCGAATATCCGCCGCCACGATAATGCCCGCAATCGCCGCACACAGCCCGCTCAACACGTAGGTAAGCATGACGATGATCCGCGTGTTTACCCCGGCATTTTTTGCCGCCCGAATGTTGATACCAACGGCTTCGATAAACATCCCCAGCGCCGTTTTGCGGGTCAACAGCCAGAACAGGATAAGCGTCAGCACCGCGATAATGACCGGCGTTGGCAGGAACAACAGCGATCCACTGCCAAACCATGAGAGATCCGGCGAGTTAAACGTGACGATCTGTCCGGAGGTGATCAGTTGCGCCACGCCGCGCCCGGCGACCATCAGGATCAGGGTGGCAACAAACGGCTGAATTTTGAGGATCGCTACCAGTATGCCGTTCCACAATCCCGCCAGGATGCCAGTGCCCAGGGCGCTTAACAAAACAATCGGCAGGCTGAATCCCGCGACCGTCATCGCAGCCGTTGTGGCTCCGGCGATAGCCATCACCGCCCCCACGGAGAGATCAATCCCACCTGTTGCGATCACCAGCGTCATTCCGATAGCCAACAGCGCAACGGGGGCCGCACGGTTAAGAATGTCTATGGGGCTACCGAATAAACGCCCATCCTGGAGCACCACCTGCCAGAAATGCGGGGCCACCAGGCTATCGACCAGCAGCACCAGCAACAGTGCCGCCAGCTGCGGCATTCCCGTTGGCCAGCGAAAGCGCCTTTTCGGCGGCGTAGTGTCCGGGAGAGATTGAGGCATCACACTGTTCTCCTTACGCCGCAATGGCGTTCATGATCGCCGGAACGGAAAGCTCTGCCAGCGGGATCTCCGCCACCTGTTTGCGATCGCGCATGATGATCACCCGGTCGGCATAGCCCACCAGTTCTTCCAGTTCGGAGGAGATCACCAGCAGCGCCAGACCATCGGCGCATAGCGTTTCAATCAGGCGGATGATCTCGGCGTGGGCACCAACATCAATGCCGCGAGTTGGCTCATCAAGGATCAGAAATTGCGGTCGGGTCAGTAGCCAACGTGAAAGCAACACTTTTTGCTGATTGCCGCCAGAGAGAAATTCAATCGGTTGTTCAGTTGAAGGTGTGCGAATGCCAAGCTGGCGGATAAAGCGTTCGGCAATCTCTTGCTGTTCTTTGCGGGAAATGGGACGTAGCCAGCCGCGCTGGGCCTGGAGAGCGAGGATGATATTTTCCCGCACCGA
>OHRK01000183.1_pt1 | contig 7459 bp, 7 predicted proteins | sample 1578481 | NCBI WGS metagenome assembly OHRK01 (sample SAMEA3879515, study PRJEB24766) | human gut metagenome | biome: human-associated habitat; feature: feces | place: USA | collected 1985/1987 | reverse complement strand
TCTGCTGAACAATTGCGATCTTTTCCTGTGTGGTACGCCGTCTGCGTTTCTCCGGCCCTAAGACATCAATCATCTGTTCTCCAATGACTAGTCTAAAAACTAGTATTAAGACTATCACTTATTTAAGTGATATTGGTTGTCTGGAGATTCAGGGGGCCAGTCTAACGGTTTACGTTACGCCCTTAGCTACTTGGCTAAACAGGATCAGAAAGAACACGGTATTATTCTGATGCGTAGCAGACTTCCCGAAAAAAGTAACCGCGGCCGACTACGACACAACTGAATTACAGCTGTATTAGAATTAAGTTTCCGTAAGTTGTTGGGAGGTGCTTGAGTTAATAGGCAGCAGAGGGGGCGCTGTAATCAGTGTAGGGGACCCGAATTTCTGCTGTGGTGCTTCAGTGGTTCGGATACAGGTAACGAATATGGTTCATAAATCTGACAGTGATGAATTAGCAGCACTGAGGGAAGACATCACTTGAAGCTTATGGGATTGAATGGCGACGTAAACCGCAGAGTCCTGTGCAGTGCGTTTCCGTATTATCCACGGATGAGAAAGTTGCGTTATTTCGTCGGTTGTTTCGTGGGCGTAGTGATGTATGGGGCCTTCGATGGGAAAGTAAAACTAGCGGAAAATAAAAGTACTCGCCTGCCTACGGACCTTTTTACTCAGGGTATTTTTGTTTTCCATAACGTTGCGTATTAACATGAAGGAGATCAGGACTTATCCGTTACTGGGTGATCTCCTTCCATGAAAATACGCCGTTATTGTTAAACAGCAGGCTGATTTCTCCGTAAAGGGGAAAATATTTATCGGCTGTATGATTATCAGGTGTATCTGTGTTTACTGCTGTGAGTATTTTTTAGTGTATTGTGGGGGAGATGTCAGTGGGAGATATTAAATTTACGTTTATAATTATCTTACTTCTTCTGTGTGTTTTTTATAAGAGTGCACACGTAATGATATCTGTTGATACCATGTGGTTAAGTGTTTCCCTTCCTGGTCATGCGTAATGATTAAATGCTTTTGTGACACCATTCTTCCGGTCTGAATATTTATCCCGTTCTTTTTATTTGTGCAGTGATACTGTCGGAAGAGAATTCAGTAATGTGAGGTGTCCTGGTCAGGATAATATCTGCTGAGATATTATTAGTTGAGTGTGTTTTACTGAGCAAAAGCTGGCTTTTAATTCCTGTACTGAAACACTGTCGCTCGTCCGGGGTTAACTGAAACTGGATGATGATGTAAAATGAAGGCTGTTTTTGTGTTTGTCGAAGAAGTGTTATTTTAATCCATTCTCATCATTGGCTGGCGATTATACAGAAGCATTTGAAGAAAAAATGGTGCATTTTATCTGTGTCAGCAGGGAAGAAGTATTTTATTGATGTATCAGTATTAAATGGTTTTTGTTATTTATAAAAATGTCATCCTGTCCATAAAATATTGTACTCAGCATTCAGTGCAGGAACTGTAGTCTTCTTTATTTTATTCTTCTTCAGGAGGGGGGGTGATTCCTGAAGGCGTTATTCCCGGTGTTCTGTTTATGATTCTTCCCGGCAGGAAACCGGTATCTGCAATACCCGGGATGATGCTTTTTGTTCGTACGTGGTTGTGTAAAATTTGAATAGTGGATGTGCTCCGAAGGGAAGGAGGGGACACACAGATTCATTTTGTCTTTCTTCAGCAGCAAAATACACTGTGGTTATTATTTAACCATTAAATCAACAAAAAATTTTACCTCATATTGATTTGACTGCTATTTTTGCTATTAATAGCCAGAATTGCAGTGCTTTTATATCTGTGTATAGTGAGGTTACTATGTCATTCGGTCAGCCTTGTGATGAGTTTCCCCTGAGTTCGCTGCCTCCACTCATTCGTGATGCCGTTATTGAAGCTCAGCAAATTACGCAGGCTCCCCTTGGGCTTGTGGCAGCGTCTGCCCTGGGCGCTGTTTCACTTGTCTGCCAGAATCTGATTGATGTCTGCAGACTGAATACACTGCGGGGGCCGGTCTCTCTTTTTTTCCTGACGCTTGCCGAGTCCGGAGAACGAAAAACCGCAGTGGACAAATTATTAATGAAGCCCCTGTACCAGCAGGAGATGCAGTTATATTCCAGATACAAAAGTGAACTGGCTGTCTGGAAAAACAAGGAAGAGCTTTTAAAGGCTCAGAAAAAAGCATTGTTGTCAAAACTGAATAAAGAACTCCGCAAAGGCGCGGATGAGTCAGAAACCCTCAGACAACTGGAAGTACTTCAGAAAAACAGTGCGGAAGAACCTGTGAGGTATAAATTCATTTTTAATGATGCCACGACTGCGGCAATTAAGAATCAGCTTTGTGGTAAATGGCGTTCAGTTGGTATTATGTCAGATGAAGCCGGTATTATATTTGATGGATATACCCTGTCTGAGTTGCCTTTTATTAACAAAATGTGGGATGGCTCTGTATTGTCTGTGGACAGAAAGAATGAACCCGAACAGATGATTGAAAATGCCAGAATGACGTTATCCCTCATGGTGCAACCCGGTCTTTTTGACCGATATATGGAGCGAAAAGGTTCTGTTGCCAGGGACAGTGGTTTTCTTGCCCGTTGTCTTATCAGTAAACCTGCAACCACGCAGGGGAAACGCTTTATTAACGGAGCTGTGATTCCGGGAGGATCATTAACGGCATTTCATGAACGATTAATGGAACTGGCCAGAGGCAGTATTGAAAAATCCAGTGAGGATGAACGGTATTGTCTGCATTTTTCGCCTGAAGCGCAAAAAATATTTATTGAGCACTATAATGTTCTGGAGCAGGATTTATCCCCTTCCGGACCCTTAAGCCCGTTTCGGGGACATGTTTCAAAAAAAACAGAAAACATTGCAAGAATTGCAGCGTTATTTCAGTATTTCAGCTATGGTGAAGGGAAAATCTCTGCCGATATCATGACGTCTGCTGTCGTAATAAGTTCGTGGTACACAGATGAATATAAAAAATTATTTGCGTTACCTGATGAATCTGAACTGCAGCAGAAGGACGCCGAGGAGCTGTTCGACTGGCTCATTGAGGAGTGCCGCGGAGAATGCCCGCCCCGTGTCAGGAAAAATTATATTCTCCAGTGTGGCCCGGGCCGGTTCAGAAACAGGAAAAAACTGAACGCATTGCTGAACATTCTTGAATCTCAGTTCAGGCTTTCTGTCGTGCCGGAAGGAAAAACCATGTATGTTCTGCTTCCCCAGATAGCCAGTTTAAAGTTGTCTGATGTCTCTGGTATTTTTACCTCGGGTTATCACTACAATAAGCTGAGAGCGAAGTAACCGGTGAGCAGTTTTTCTCCATTATGCTTCAGACTTAGATGATTGATTATTATGGGGATTTCATCACCGATATTCAGATGTATGAATATCGGTGATGAACTAAAGCTCAGGAGCTGCGTGGTGGTGATGAATCAACAGGCATATAACTGATACCCGCCGGTCAGAAGTTCCAGCCTGCGACTTTCCTGTCTGCGTGCCCGCAGTCCGGCGTTCAGGTGCAGCGTGTGACAGAACGCACGGAGAGCGAAACGGCAGGCAGACAGGCCGTTCAGTCAGCCCTGGCACCCTGCCCGGATACCAGCTTCCCTGAAACAACTGGCATCAGGTGCGCTTATCGTCAACCGTTGTGCGGTATGACAGGAGCACGTACTGATCCATCAGATCCGTCAGTGCTGCGCTCTGCTTCTGACGGTTGATGATCCATTCCTCCAGCTCTTTTTCTGATTTCCGTTTCAGATTCTCCGTCCAGTCGTCAAGGCAGTTTCCGGTCATTAAATCAAGCCAGCAAAGCCAGACCAGTTTGAGGCGCAACTCCGTGCCACCAAACTGACGGAAGAGGCTGATCAGTTTATTTGCCAGAGAACGCTGCCTCAGACGTTCACATTCAGACAGGAGAATGCCTTCCAGCATCGGATGATGAACCAGCAGATGTTCACTGGTGCATAAATTCACTATCAGATCATCATCCAGGGGCGGTGTGGCCCGTTTGTCAGGGCCATAAATCAGCCGGTGCAGGCTCTGGGGTACGATGGCAATCTCCGGTTTTTCACCATTGAATGACACCCAACCGGGCGTCGTAAGCGTAAACTGACCGCCGTATGTAGCCATCAGACGAGAATTGGTAACTTAGACGCCCATCTGATATAGACGGACATCTAAGTATGGAATTACAGGACTGGCGAAAAGAACCTCGTAAAAACTATTCGAATGAATTCAAACTTCGTATGGTGGAACTGGCATCACAACCTGGAGCTTGTGTTGCACAGATTGCACGTGAAAATGGCGTCAATGATAATGTTATTTTCAAATGGCTCAGGCTCTGGCAGAACGAAGGGCGTGTTTCGCGGCGTCTTCCGGTAACGACCTCTTCTGACACTGGCGTTGAATTATTACCTGTAGAAATAACGCCGGATGAGCAGAAAGAACCTGTGGCGGCCATTGCGCCGTCTTTATCCACTTCCACTCAGACCAGAGTCAGTGCCAGTTCCTGCAAGGTGGAATTCCGTCACGGTAACATGACGCTGGAAAATCCATCGCCAGAGCTGCTCACAGTGTTGATCCGTGAACTGACCGGGAGGGGAAGATGATCTCACTCCCATCAGGTACCCGTATCTGGCTCGTTGCCGGCGTTACCGATATGCGTAAATCCTTCAACGGACTGGGAGAACAGGTACAACATGTGCTGAATGATAATCCCTTCTCCGGTCACCTGTTTATCTTCCGTGGCCGACGGGGTGACACCGTCAAAATTCTTTGGGCTGATGCTGATGGTCTGTGCCTGTTCACCAAACGCCTGGAGGAAGGCCAGTTTATCTGGCCTGCGGTACGTGACGGCAAGGTATCCATTACCCGCTCGCAACTGGCAATGCTCCTCGATAAGCTGGACTGGCGTCAGCCAAAAACATCCAGCCGTAACTCACTGACAATGTTGTAAAAAACTCCTGACCGCATTATAAAAACGGTCATGAGTCAGAAATACCTCATTCGCATCGCAGAGCTGGAAAGGTTGCTCTCTGAGCAGGCTGAAGCCCTCCGTCAGAAAGACCAGCAACTGAGTCTGGTTGAAGAGACGGAAGCCTTCCTGCGCTCTGCACTGACACGTGCCGAAGAAAAGATCGAAGAAGATGAACGGGAAATAGAACATCTGCGGGCTCAGATAGAAAAACTGCGCCGGATGCTGTTCGGTACCCGTTCTGAAAAACTGCGTCGTGAAGTTGAACTGGCTGAGGCTCTGCTGAAACAACGTGAACAGGACAGCGATCGTTACAGTGGGCGGGAAGACGATCCTCAGGTTCCCCGCCAGTTGCGACAGTCGCGCCATCGTCGTCCGTTACCGGCACACCTTCCCCGTGAAATACACCGCCTGGAGCCAGAAGAAAGCTGTTGCCCGGAGTGTGGCGGTGAGCTGGATTATCTGGGGGAAGTCAGCGCTGAACAGCTGGAACTGGTGAGCAGTGCCCTGAAAGTGATCCGCACAGAACGGGTAAAAAAAGCCTGTACAAAATGTGACTGTATTGTTGAAGCACCGGCGCCGTCCCGCCCGATAGAGCGTGGTATCGCGGGCCCCGGATTACTTGCCCGCGTGTTAACGGGAAAATACTGCGAACATCTGCCACTGTATCGTCAGAGTGAAATCTTTGCCCGCCAGGGTGTCGAACTGAGCCGGGCCTTACTCTCCAACTGGGTTGACGCGTGCTGCCAGTTAATGACACCGGTGAATGATGCCCTGTACCGTTATGTAATGAACACCCGCAAGGTTCACACTGATGACACACCGGTAAAGGTACTGGCACCGGGTCAGAAAAAGGCGAAAACAGGGCGTATCTGGACGTATGTCCGGGATGATCGCAATGTGGGTTCGTCATCTCCTCCAGCGGTCTGGTTCGCGTACTCGCCGAACCGGCAGGGGAAACACCCGGAGCAACACCTCCGCCCCTTCCGGGGTATCCTGCAGGCGGATGCGTTCACAGGTTACGACAGGTTGTTCAGTGCAGAACGTGAAGGTGGTGCACTGACAGAAGTTGCGTGCTGGGCCCATGCCCGGCGAAAAATCCACGATGTATACATCAGCAGCAAAAGTGCGACGGCAGAAGAAGCCCTGAAGCGAATCAGTGAACTGTACGCCATCGAGGATGAAATACGGGGATTACCGGAGTCAGAGCGTCTTGCCGTCAGGCAGCAGCGAAGCAAAGTGTTACTGACGTCGCTGCATGAATGGATGGTGGAGAAGAATGGTACGCTGTCGAAAAAATCCAGACTGGGCGAAGCGTTCAGCTATGTACTGAATCAGTGGGATGCCCTCTGTTATTACAGTGATGACGGTCTGGCGGAGGCGGATAATAATGCTGCGGAAAGAGCGCTTCGTGCAGTCTGTCTCGGAAAGAAAAACTTTATGTTCTTTGGCAGCGATCACGGCGGCGAGCGTGGAGCACTGTTGTACGGGCTGATCGGCACCTGCCGTCTGAACGGTATCGATCCGGAAGCGTATCTGCGCCATATCCTGAGCGTACTGCCGGAATGGCCTTCCAACCGAGTTGACGAACTCCTGCCATGGAACGTAGTACTCACCAATAAATAAGCGTCAATACGGTGCTCCGTTGACGCTTACCGGGCGTCAGATTATGGAAGTAGTAGATATTCGGATGACACACGCCCCAGGATACGGCGTGCCGGGTGAAGCCGGTCAGCCATTTCTGGTAGCTTTCGTGGAGCCATTCGTAGCGGGTCTGATACTGTTGTTTCATTTTCATATTCCTCACGGGGATATAACAGGCAGCAGAATGCCGCCGGCAGGCCGGAGATTACGTCTGCTGCGGGTGAACGGATAACGGTCAGAAATTACGGACGGGACTGTGCAATACGCGCCTGCAGCCAGGCTTCCACTTCACTTTTCAGCCAGCGGGAGCTGCGCCCCATTTTGATGGGGGCAGGAAAGCCCCCATCTTTGATGAGTTTGTAAAACCACTTATCGGTTAAGCCGGTAAGTTGAGTGATAAACGCCATGTCGACCATCTGGTCATCCATCAGCGAAACAGGGGTAGCCATGAGAATGTTCCTCCGGATGTTGTTAAACCAGCCGGTGTGGTCATGAAAACAGCGCGCCACCTTCACTGGCATAACAACCGGGGAGAAACGTAAAAAATAATCGGGAATGTGGCTGTCCGGAGATAAACGGGGGGATTGCGATGGCAGAGCCGTAGCGGAATCCCGGGGGGTTGTTGCGAAAAGATGCTTCCGCACGCACGCGCGATAAAGGAGGGAGGACTTTCGTGAGACAAGGGGAAAACTAGCGTTCTGATAATTGCAGAGTTGTTTTCGGAGGTGGTTACAGTGAGTCAGCCCGTTCCTGGCGAGGAGGAGACTGATATCACCGATGGGATAAGGCTGTCTGATTGGTATTATAAATATAAGGTAAGCGTCAACGGAGCACCGTAT
>OHRK01000166.1_pt1 | contig 7945 bp, 8 predicted proteins | sample 1578481 | NCBI WGS metagenome assembly OHRK01 (sample SAMEA3879515, study PRJEB24766) | human gut metagenome | biome: human-associated habitat; feature: feces | place: USA | collected 1985/1987 | reverse complement strand
CATATAACTCTCCAGTAACAAAGCTGCCGCAGCAAGCCAAAGTGAGTTGAGTATAACGCAAATTTGCTACTGGTCCGATGGGTGCAATGGTCTGAATTACGGGCTAATTACAGGCAGAAATGCGTGATGTGTGCCACACTTGTTGACGTTACTATTTTGTTAACCACTCTTCCGGCGAGGAAAGTTAGCCCGCTGGTGCATTGATAATAAGGAGAAATGAATGAAACTCGTGCACATGGCCAGTGGTTTAGCGGTTGCGATTGCGTTGGCGGCTTGCGCAGATAAAAGCGCGGATATTCAGACGCCAGCACCGGCTGCAAATACGTCTATTTCAGCAACACAACAACCAGCTATCCAGCAACCGAATGTCTCCGGTACCGTCTGGATCCGTCAGAAAGTCGCACTGCCGCCTGATGCTGTGCTGACCGTGACACTTTCTGACGCGTCGTTAGCCGATGCACCGTCAAAAGCGGTGCGTACTGAAGGTAAACAGTCACCATTCAGCTTTGTTCTGCCATTTAACCCGGCAGATGTTCAGCCGAACGCGCGTATTCTGTTGAGTGCGGCGATTACCGTGAATGACAAACTGGTATTTATCACCGATACCGTTCAGCCGGTGATCAACCAGGGCGGAACTAAAGCCGACCTGACATTGGTGCCGGTACAGCAAACCGCCGTGCCGGTTCAGGCCAGCGGTGGCGCAACGACTACCGTACCTTCGACTTCACCAACTCAGGTGAATCCGTCTTCGGCAGTTCCAGCTCCTACGCAATATTAAGCGACGTTAACCCTCTCCGCCCGGAGAGGGTTAGTAGTTCCAGCGATAACGCTGCAAGTCGATTTGCCCGCTTCCCGATACCATCACACCTTCTGCCAGTAATGCCTGTCGCTGACGCTGTAAATCCGGTCCGGTTAGCGAAATTGTGCCGTGGCGATTAACCACCCGGTGCCAGGGTAAGGTGCTGCCTTCAGGGAGACGCTTTAACACACCGCCCACCTGGCGCGCGGCGCGGGGCGATCCCGCCAGTTTCGCCACATCACCGTAAGTGGTGACATAGCCTTCGGGAATAGCGGCGACGATTTGCCAGACGCGTTGGGGAAATGAATCTTCTTTTTCCATCTTTTCTTCCTGAGGTAATTTTTCAGCATAATCTGGAAAAACGCCCGAGTGAAGTCGCATTGCGCAAGAAACCAGCATCTGGCACGCGATGGGTTGCAATTAGCCGGGGCAGCAGTGATAATGCGCCTGCGCGTTGGTTCTCAACGCTCTCAATGGGGGCTCTGTTGGTTCTCCCGCAACGCTACTCTGTTTACCAGGTCAGGTCCGGAAGGAAGCAGCCAAGGCAGATGACGCGTGTGCCGGGATGTAGCTGGCAGGGCCCCCACCCATTTCTGATGGTTTTGTGGTTGCCGTTCCTGCCGATAAAAAGGATGCCTATCGGGAAATGGCCGCTAAGGCTGCGCCATTGTTTAAAGAGTTTGGCGCGCTTCGTATTGTCGAATGCTGGGCCAGCGATGTACCGGATGGCAAAGTGACCGATTTTCGTATGGCGGTGAAAGCGGAAGAGAATGAAGAGGTTGTCTTTAGCTGGATTGAATACCCTTCAAAAGAGGTCCGCGACGCTGCTAATCAAAAGATGATGTCGGACCCACGGATGAAAGAGTTCGGCGAGTCCATGCCGTTTGACGGCAAGCGAATGATCTATGGCGGATTCGAGTCAATCATCGACGAATAGGTAGCGTGACGGGCTGTGCGGCGTGCCGTCAGCCCAAAAATTCACAAATGTTGCTCGGCCCAGCGTAAGAAATCTTCTTTCGGTAATGCCTTGCTGTAGAGCCAGCCCTGACCGTAGTGCACGCCATGCTGGCGTAACCACTCTTCTTGTTTACTGGTTTCGATTCCCTCCGCTACCATTTTCAGTTTCAGTGTTTTTGCCATTTCGATGATATGCGGCGTGACATTTTTATATTCCAGCGCATCAACGAAAGATTTATCGATCTTCAGAATGTCGACATCCAGATCCTGTAAATAACTTAAACTTGAATACCCCGTACCAAAATCATCAAGATAAATTTCATGGCCCGCCTCCCGGTAGCGAGAAATTATCGGGGCGCTGGTTTTCGGATCGGCAAACTCGCGTTCAGTGAGTTCAAGCGCGATCTGTCTGGGATTAACCTGATAGTGATTGATCATGTCACGCAGCAATTGCGGGATTTTTTCCGAGGTGAGCACGGGGGATTCAAGATTGATCGAAATATGCTGCTGTGGATGCTGACGCAGCCAGTCGCCCATATCTTCAAAGACGCTTCTTATAATCAGTAGCGTCAATGGCTCAGAAAGGCCCGTTTGCTGTGCCAGCGGAATAAAACTATCTGGTGACAACCAACTACCGTCTGTCTGCGGCCAGCGCGCCAGTGCCTCAGCACCGACAATTTTGCCATTGGCTAAGGAGACAATCGGCTGATAGTGCACGCAAATATCACGATTTTCGATAGCATCCTGCAGCCGATGATGCGGTGACTGAATACGGCGCAAAATACGCAGCACAAACATCGCTGCCAGCAGGCCAATCACCAACCCGAGCGGTAACCAAATAAAGACTTGCCGATGCCAGCCTTTCTGCAACATTTTCGTTGAAGCCCATGTGATGATCGAAATATTCATCTCCGGTAAGGGCAGGATATCGTAAATGATTCCATTATTTTCGATATGCTCACCGGGTGTTTTTTGTAGCCTGGTAATAATTCCCTGAGCAATTTCATCGCTGCTGGTTATGACAACGTTATGGGCATTGCCAATAATGGCGGCATCAATTTGCCATGAGCTATAGGGAATGACATCAATAAAGGAAGCGGGGTCGATCATGACGACATAATGTGCCGTTCCCATGGCGACCATGTAACGGATAATGCCTAAATCGTTATGCGATGTTAACCAGACACGATAACCATCTTTCGAAATTTTACCTGGCTCGGGGAAGGTATCGGGCGGACTTTCATGCTCCAGAGACGAACACTGGGGAACGTTGTTATCGATATAAGCCACTTCCTGAATATAGCGATAACTGTAAGATACCCGACGCATTTCCATGAGATGGGCTTCGCTACAGGCAGCGCCTTGCCATCTTTCCAGCTCCTGCAGCGCATCTTTCCCTTGTGTCGCCACCTTATTGGCTCGAATAGCGACGCGGGAGGAATAGGTATCCAGCTCTTCAATAAACGATGTTTCTACCTGCTGATGGGCCAGCCAGATGCTTAAGCCGACAGGCAGCAATACTGAAAGAATCAGTACTCCCGAAATAAGGCCGACCAGATGTCGTGTTCTCACCAGCATATCCTTATTAACACAGTGTAGGGAAAGTATATCTGATTGTGGAAAAAGGCTGGCTGGAGATAAGGAGGTAGAGCTGGTATTTCATGAAGTGATGGGTGGAAACGATCATTGTCATTTGACCAGGCGCAGAGCTTTACGCCTGGTATGTAACCCTAACTTAAGATGTTGATTCGGCGCGAGCGAGGGTAAAAATATCGTAAAAAGACAGTTCACCTTTACGGACGATCATTTTTTGCAGTTGTTCCTTATGAACATCCGCGACACGCGGAGAGTTCAAGATGGCTTCAACCAGCGCGGCAGGTACAAAGCGCGTGTTGTACCATTCGCCGTTATAGCAAACGCGGAAATCCAGCACGTCGATATCTTCATAGCGGTAGCGTGGGTAGACATCGAAAAAGAAGAAACCATTAAGCAGGATAAATAATACAACCAGTAGCCAGACAGAGCCTGACAGCGTTTCGGACTGCAACATCACCGCCAGGGTGGCAAAAAAAGCAACGTACATACCGATAAACAGCCCCGGATGTTTACGGATAAAACTGATACTAAAGCGGGGTTTGTTGTCGCGTTTTTCGCGGGTATTCAGAGACTCAATCGTTTCGGTCAGCAGGCGTTGTATTTCGGTCATCGTTTGCCTTCGTGGTATCTGCAACTTTCCAGGGAACACCCTATTTTAACGTGGGAATAGTAGAGGGGAAGTAACAGATCTACCACAATTTTGCATAACAGTTGCGAAAAACCGATTACAATTTTTTAATTATTCTGGCTGGATTACCGCCCACGACAACGTTGTCCGGGACATCTTTTGTGACAACTGCACCTGAGGCTACCACGACGTTATCACCAATGGTCACACCAGGGTTAATGACCGCGCGTCCGCCAATCCAGACGTTATTACCGATGGTGACGGGTTTCCCCAGTTCAGCACCGCTATTACGTGCTACAGGGTCGATGGGATGTGTTGCCGTGTAGATATGAACGCCTGGTGCCAACATACAGTTATCACCGATGCGAATAGGGCAGACATCAAGCATCACGCAATCGAAGTTGGCGAAAAAATTATTACCGAGAAAAATGTTATAGCCATAGTCACAGCGAAACGTTGGCTCAATATAAGCCTCTGTCACCTGACCGAATAGATCAGCGAGAATTTGCTGGCGTAATGTGTGCTCTTCCGCCAGGGAATGATTGTATCGGTGAATAAGCTGACGAGCGCGCAGGCGATCGCGAGATAACGTCTCATCTGCCGAGCGATACAACTCACCAGCAATCATCTTTTCTTTTTCTGTGCTCATTACTGACCTCCGGTTGCTGAAAATGCGGCAACACAGTAAGACGAAAAGTCAGTGAAGAGAACGTTCCCATTACATCTGTGTGATAAAGATCACATAGGGTATGTCTTCATGGCGAAAAAGTATAAAATTCTTAATAAACAGCCGGTTATAGCTCCGAAAGCGAATTATTTATTAGCGAATAAATTTCCATACTGAGGAAGGGATCTTGTCGTACAGTTTATTCATGGTCAATTCGGCGAGGCGGTGATCTGCGGCTGAGTAAAATACCGCCAGTTCATTATCTGATAATTCGTATTTATTTTTCTCGATAACACGCTCCAGCGTGTCAATTGTCTGGCAACGACGTAAACGCATTAAATAATCGGTTTTCGTTAAAGGTTTTTCGGACATACTTCTACCTATGGTTGTAATAATTCTAACAAGATAAACTCGCAGGATTCTCTTTCGTCGCATTGACAAAACAACGGAATAGTCGATTACCTGACTTCCGCCATTTCTGAAGATCCTGCATATTAATACCATAACTACTGAACAACATAAAGGTGTCATCCAGATATTCGTCGATCTGCTCAATGAGCTTATTGTCTTCATTATACTTAATTTTGTAATTAAGTGCGAAGGTCGCAATATGCTCAATCAGTTCATTCAACTGGAGGTTGATCGCCGAGGTTGGGTCGTTTACCCAGCCATGATTGCTTTCTTCAAGGTTTGCAAGGCAGTCATGATACAGGGTTTCACAGAGAAACTTAAGCTGTGCGATATCATGTCTTTTGGGTGAGTATTCATCCATAACGCGTCCCCTTCTTAGCGGTTGAACTAACGGACACCTTTCGGGATGGAAAAAACTTACTGACCTGGACTTGCCCTCTCGTTTGTTAGCTTAACTATAAGCCACTCTTTGCAGGTTTTCATCGCATTATTACGAAAAATTACAATTAGGAAGGAAGCGGGACAGGACTCACTTTTTCATACTAGCACTAACCCGCAGCAGGTAAAAGCAGTTCGCTCGAACTATTCATAACATTTCAGGATTATCGCCAGATGAAATTGGTGACACTAATACCAGGATTGCTCTGAATATGACGTAATAACCGAGGAATGAATAAAGAATTACCGCAAATAATTAAGAATAGCCTCTAAATGATTATGGATTATTAAATCTATTAGCGCTACTTAATATAAATTAACTAACAATCAGTATTTTTTATGAATTTTATCCGTGGTTAATACTGGTTTTCGTATGAGATCCTGAGTTGGTGGTTCAATTACTCCTTAATGTTCGTAGGTTATGCATAAAAAAGGCCGCTTACGCGGCCTTAGTGATTACACGTTGTATCAATGATGATCGACAGTATGGCTGTGCTCGATATCTTCATTCTTGCGGCTAAAGCGGCGGCGAACCACCACAAAGAATACCGGAACGAAGAAGATTGCCAGTACCGTTGCGGTCACCATCCCGCCCATTACACCGGTACCTACTGCGTTCTGCGCGCCGGAACCAGCACCAGTACTGATAACCAGCGGCATAACGCCGAGGATAAACGCCAGCGAGGTCATCAGGATCGGACGTAAACGCATCCGCACCGCATCAAGCGTCGCTTCAATCAGACCTTTACCTTCTTTATCCATCAAGTCTTTGGCGAATTCGACGATAAGGATCGCGTTCTTCGCCGACAACCCAATGGTTGTGAGCAGGCCTACCTGGAAGTAAACGTCATTGGTCAGGCCACGGAAGGTGGCAGCCAGCAACGCACCGATAACCCCCAGCGGAACGACCAGCATAACGGAGAACGGAATCGACCAGCTCTCGTACAGCGCCGCCAGACACAGGAACACGACAATCAACGAAATCGCGTACAGTGAAGGTGCCTGGTTGCCGGAGAGACGTTCCTGATAGGACATCCCCGTCCAGTCATAGCCAACACCGGTAGGCAGTTTGCTCGCCAGTTGTTCCATCAGCTCCATTGCTTCACCGGTACTTTTACCCGGTGCCGCCTGGCCTAAGATTTCCATGGATGGCAGGCCGTTGTAACGTTCCAGACGCGGCGAACCGTACTCCCAACGAGAAGAGGAGAACGCCGAGAATGGCACCATCTGACCATCAGCAGCACGAACATACCAGTCGCCGATATCATCCGGCAGCATACGGTATTTCGCTTCTGACATGACATAAACTTTCTTCACACGACCGCGGTCGATAAAGTCGTTCACATAGCTGCCGCCCCATGCAGCGCCCAGAGTGGTGTTAATGTCGTTGATAGAAACACCCAGCGCCTGCGCTTTTTCCTGGTCGATATCAATCTTAAACTGCGGGGTATCTTCCAGACCGTTTGGACGTACGCTGGTCAACATATCAGGGTGCTTCGCTGCTTCTGCAAGCAACTGGTTACGCGCCTGAGTCAGTTTTTCGTGACCAAGGCCAGCCTGGTCAATCAGCTCAAAGTCAAAGCCGGTTGCAGTACCCAGTTCCACGATTGCGGGCAGGTTAAAGGCGAAAACCATCGCATCTTTGATTTGCGAGAAAGCGCGTGTTGCACGCATGGTAATCGCTTCAACTTTGTTTTCTTCGCCCGGACGATCGGCCCAGTCCTTCAAGGAAACGAACGCAATACCGGTATTCTGACCACGTCCCGCAAAGCCGAAGCCGTTAACGGCGAACACCGACTCAACGTTGTTCTTTTCTTTGGTCAGATAGTAATGCGTTACCTCATTGAGCACTTTCTGTGTACGTTCCTGCGTTGCACCTGCTGGCAGCTGAACCATGGTCATAAACACGCCCTGGTCCTCATCTGGCAAGAAGGAGCTTGGCAGACGCACGAACAGATAGGCCATGCCGACCACGATGATCAGATACAGCACCAGGTAACGCCCCGTACTGCGCAGAATACCGCCTACGCTGTCGGTGTAGTGGTGCGTGCTCTTCTCGAACATGCGGTTAAACCAGCCGAAGAAGCCTTTTTTACCTTCCCCGTGATCGCCTTTGGCAATCGGTTTCAGCATGGTGGCACAAAGAGCTGGAGTCAGGATCAACGCCACCAGTACCGACAGCGCCATTGCTGAAACAATGGTAATAGAGAACTGACGATAGATAGCACCAGTAGAACCGCCAAAGAAGGCCATCGGTACGAATACCGCCGACAGTACCATCGCGATACCGACCAGAGCGCCCTGAATCTGCCCCATCGACTTACGGGTAGCTTCTTTTGGCGGCAAACCTTCTTCCGCCATAACACGCTCAACGTTTTCTACCACAACGATGGCGTCATCCACCAACAGGCCGATGGCGAGCACCATCCCGAACATTGTTAGCGTGTTT
>OHRK01000162.1_pt1 | contig 8149 bp, 8 predicted proteins | sample 1578481 | NCBI WGS metagenome assembly OHRK01 (sample SAMEA3879515, study PRJEB24766) | human gut metagenome | biome: human-associated habitat; feature: feces | place: USA | collected 1985/1987 | reverse complement strand
CATGCACTGCAACGCCTTTGTCGGGCAGGCTTCAACACAGGCCGGTCCCGTCTCCCGATGCCAGCACAGATCGCACTTAATCGCCCTCGCCTTTTTGCGCGAAGAAACGACCTCCATCGCACCAAACGGGCAAGCCAGCATACAGCTTTTACAGCCAATGCAACGTGTTTGTTCAACGAAAATATGCCCATGTTCGCGGCTTATCGCGTCAACAGGGCAGACATTCGCGCACGGTGCATCTTCACACTGATGACAGGCTACTGCCGTGGTCCAGCAGTGGTCTTTAATGACACGAATACGGGAAATAAACTCGTCTGGTGACAACGCAGCGCAATCCTGATTCTCATGATGCGACACTGCGCAAGCCACTTCACAGGTACGGCAACCGATACATTTCGTCGCATCCGCAATAATAAACCGGTTCATGATCACTCCTTTGCACTAAAACAGCAGAGTGCCAGAGAGCGCGTCCCTACTGCTTTGATCCAACGAAGGAAATGTTAAAGTTTTGGCACTTGTCCAAAGCGTTATGTGATCGCGCCCAGGTCATCCCTGACAGTAAATCCCAGTTCATTAGAAATAGCCTGCGCGGTTTCACGCAGTGGTTTCAGGAGATTTTTCTCTCCCACCTGTTTCAGACGTGATGTCGAAAGCGAAATCGACACGGCGTACGGCACCCGCCCATGAATATCAAACACCGGAACAGCAATACAGGAGACGCCGAGTTCGTTTTCTTCTCTGTCCATCGCCGCTCCGCTTTCACGAATGTGCGCCAGTTCGTCGAACATCGCGGGCAGCTCGGTAATGGTATTGCGGGTTAACGGCTGGATCTCATGCTGATGGCTTTCCCAGTATGACTTCACGTAGTCCGGGTGACCAAACGCCATGTAGATCTTGCCCATTGCGGAACAGTAGAGCGGCATATGCTGGCCAATATAGGCACGGGTTCGCAGCATCCCGGTTGTGGGTTCCAGCTTATAAATCAAAATAGCGTGATCGTCTTCGCGGCTGGAGAAGTTAATGGTTTCACCAGTGGCGATGTTCAGTGCCTCAAGATGCGGAGCGGCGATATGAATGATATTCAGCGAAGACAGCGCCTTCTGCCCGACGGCAATAAATTTGGTGGTCAGGCGATAACTCCCTGCGGCAGGCGCGGTGGTCACATAGCCGCAGGACTGTAATCCCTGCAATAAGCGATGGACGGTACTCTTATTTAAACCAGCCAGCTCCGAAAGATGCGCCAACGGACAACCGTTTGGATAGTTGCTCAAAATCTCAATCAGCATCAACCCGCGAAACAGACTCTGGCTTCCGGCTGGACGCTCTTTTTCCTGCGCCATCTCGTTCTCTTTTTTTCCCATCACTTCTTTCCCCATTTTGTCGCGTCCTGATGGTAGCGCAAAGTGTGCCGTAGTTCACGATCTCGACAGATAATTTATAACCAATTGATTTTTATGTCTTTTGAAATTCATCAATCAGATTGCTTTGTTAAAAAGTGATCGATATATTTGAAATCAAGTTTCGCATATTGAAATTTTAAGCCAAAAAAGCGATCAAAAAAACAAGGAAGCCTGGGATGAAAGTGACATTTGAGCAGTTAAAAGCAGCCTTTAATCGGGTCTTAATTTCACGCGGCGTTGACAGCGAAACGGCTGACGCCTGTGCAGAGATGTTCGCCCGCACCACCGAATCCGGCGTTTATTCTCACGGCGTTAATCGTTTCCCTCGTTTCATTCAACAACTGGAAAACGGCGATATCATTCCTGATGCCCAACCCAAACGTATAACCAGCCTCGGCGCAATTGAACAGTGGGACGCCCAGCGTTCGATCGGTAACCTGACAGCGAAAAAGATGATGGATCGCGCCATTGAACTGGCTGCCGATCACGGTATTGGTCTGGTGGCACTACGTAATGCCAACCACTGGATGCGCGGCGGCAGCTACGGCTGGCAGGCGGCGGAAAAAGGCTATATTGGCATTTGCTGGACCAACTCCATCGCCGTAATGCCGCCGTGGGGCGCAAAAGAGTGTCGCATCGGCACTAACCCGCTGATCGTCGCCATTCCTTCCACGCCGATCACCATGGTCGATATGTCGATGTCGATGTTCTCTTACGGCATGTTAGAAGTTAACCGTCTGGCAGGTCGTCAGCTCCCGGTCGATGGTGGCTTTGATGATGAGGGCAATTTGACCAAAGAACCTGGCGTTATCGAGAAGAATCGCCGCATTTTGCCGATGGGCTACTGGAAAGGTTCTGGCATGTCGATTGTGCTGGATATGATCGCTACTCTCCTTTCCGACGGCGCATCCGTTGCCGAAGTCACCCAGGACAACAGCGACGAATACGGCATTTCACAAATTTTTATTGCCATTGAAGTGGACAAGCTTATCGACGGTCCCACCCGCGATGCCAAGCTGCAACGCATCATGGATTACGTTACTAGTGCCGAGCGTGCTGACGAAAATCAGGCCATTCGCTTACCCGGCCATGAATTTACTACCCTGCTGGCCGAAAACCGCCGTAACGGCATCACTGTTGATGACAGCGTGTGGGCCAAAATCCAGGCGTTATGAGGAGATAAGTCATGATTTTTGGACATATCGCGCAGCCCAATCCGTGCCGTTTGCCCGCCGCCATTGAAAAGGCGCTCGATTTTCTGCGCGCTACCGATTTCAACGCCCTGGAGCCGGGCGTTGTCGAAATCGACGGCAAAAATATTTATACGCAAATTATCGATTTAACCACACGCGAAGCGGTGGTAAACCGTCCGGAAGTGCATCGTCGGTATATCGATATTCAGTTTCTGGCGTGGGGCGAAGAGAAAATCGGCATTGCTATTGATACGGGAAATAATAAAGTCAGCGAATCACTATTAGAGCAGCGCAATATTATTTTTTATCACGACAGTGAACATGAATCATTTATAGAAATGATACCGGGCAGCTACGCAATTTTCTTTCCGCAGGATGTTCACCGACCAGGTTGTATTATGCAAACAGCCTCTGAGATACGAAAAATTGTGGTTAAAGTCGCATTAACGGCGCTGAATTAATCGAATAATCGTCTACGCCAGAACGCCTGGGTAATGTTATTGCTCTAACTATATTAATAATTCAGGTTGCTGCACATGCGACTTGAATTATGACAGACATAGCCTCAAGGAATAGCTATGAAAAAAATACTCGAAGCAATACTGGCGATTAATCTCGCCGTACTTTCCTGTATTGTATTTATAAACATTATTTTAAGATATGGTTTTCAGACAAGCATTTTATCTGTTGATGAATTGTCACGTTATTTATTTGTCTGGTTAACGTTTATTGGCGCGATTGTAGCTTTTATGGATAACGCCCACGTTCAGGTCACCTTTCTGGTGGAGAAACTCTCCCCCGCATGGCAGCGACGAGTCGCTCTGGTTACCCATTCCTTAATCTTATTTATTTGTGGCGCACTGGCCTGGGGCGCAACGCTAAAAACAATTCAGGACTGGAGCGATTATTCACCGATCCTCGGTTTACCCATCGGCCTGATGTATGCCGCTTGTCTGCCCACCAGCCTCGTTATCGCATTCTTTGAACTGCGTCATTTATATCAACTCATCACGCGTAGCAATTCTCTAACGTCGCCACCGCAAGGAGCTTAATCATGGCTGTGCTGATTTTTCTGGGCTGTCTGTTGGGTGGTATTGCTATCGGTTTGCCTATTGCCTGGGCACTGTTGTTGTGCGGGGCGGCGTTAATGTTCTGGCTGGACATGTTTGATGTCCAGATCATGGCACAAACGCTGGTGAACGGAGCCGATAGCTTCTCCCTGCTGGCGATTCCGTTCTTTGTGCTGGCGATTCCGTTCTTTGTGCTGGCGGGTGAAATCATGAATGCGGGCGGCTTGTCAAAACGCATTGTTGACCTGCCGATGAAACTGGTGGGGCATAAACCAGGCGGGCTGGGCTACGTCGGCGTGCTGGCAGCTATGATTATGGCGAGCCTTTCTGGTTCTGCCGTTGCGGATACCGCCGCCGTTGCCGCTCTACTGGTGCCGATGATGCGCAGCGCCAACTATCCGGTCAACCGGGCGGCGGGGCTGATTGCCTCTGGCGGCATTATCGCGCCAATTATTCCCCCTTCCATTCCGTTTATTATCTTCGGCGTTTCCAGCGGATTATCCATCAGTAAGCTGTTTATGGCGGGCATTGCCCCTGGCATGATGATGGGCGCAACGCTGATGCTTACCTGGTGGTGGCAGGCCAGTCGCCTTAATTTACCCCGCCAGCAAAAAGCAACGATGCAGGAAATCTGGCACTCTTTTGTCTCCGGTATCTGGGCGCTGTTTCTTCCAGTCATCATTATTGGCGGGTTTCGCTCCGGTCTGTTTACCCCTACCGAAGCCGGGGCCGTTGCTGCTTTCTATGCGCTGTTTGTCGCCACAGTTATTTACCGTGAAATGACCTTCGCCACACTTTGGCATGTACTCATTGGCGCGGCGAAAACCACCTCAGTGGTTATGTTTCTGGTGGCCTCGGCACAAGTTTCCGCCTGGCTGATTACCATTGCTGAACTGCCGATGATGGTTTCTGATTTACTGCAACCGTTGGTCGATTCACCGCGTCTGCTGTTTATCGTCATTATGGTGGCTATCCTGATTGTCGGCATGGTCATGGATTTAACGCCGACGGTATTAATTCTTACCCCGGTATTAATGCCTTTAGTTAAAGAGGCAGGAATCGATCCGATTTATTTCGGTGTCATGTTTATCATTAACTGCTCAATCGGCTTAATTACACCGCCTATCGGTAATGTACTTAACGTTATTTCAGGGGTGGCAAAACTCAAATTCGATGATGCAGTCAGAGGCGTTTTCCCTTACGTCCTGGTTTTATATTCATTATTAGTCGTATTTGTTTTTATTCCCGATCTCATCATCCTCCCTTTGAAATGGATTAATTAAAAGGAAAATATTATGAAATTACGCTCTGTAACCTACGCATTATTCATTGCTGGCCTGGCTGCATTCAGCACATCTTCTCTGGCGGCACAATCTTTACGTTTCGGTTATGAAACATCACAAACCGACTCGCAACATATTGCGGCGAAAAAATTCAATGATTTATTGCAGGAGAGAACCAAAGGCGAGCTGAAATTAAAACTGTTCCCGGACAGCACTCTCGGTAACGCGCAGGCGATGATCAGCGGCGTACGTGGCGGCACCATCGATATGGAAATGTCCGGCTCGAATAACTTTGCCGGGTTATCACCAGTGATGAACTTGCTTGATGTCCCTTTCCTGTTCCGCGATACCGCTCACGCGCATAAAACGCTCGACGGCAAAGTCGGTGATGATCTGAAAGCCTCACTTGAAGGTAAAGGACTGAAAGTACTGGCCTACTGGGAAAACGGCTGGCGCGATGTCACCAACTCGCGCGCACCGGTTAAAACCCCCGCCGACCTGAAAGGGCTGAAAATCCGCACCAACAATAGCCCGATGAATATCGCCGCATTCAAAGTCTTTGGCGCTAACCCGATCCCGATGCCGTTTGCCGAAGTCTATACCGGGCTGGAAACCCGCACTATCGACGCTCAGGAACACCCGATCAACGTCGTCTGGTCAGCAAAATTTTTCGAAGTGCAGAAGTTCCTTTCTCTGACGCACCACGCCTATTCCCCGCTTCTGGTGGTGATCAACAAAGCGAAGTTTGATGGCTTAAGTCCGGAGTTCCAGCAGGCGCTAGTTTCATCTGCACAAGAAGCGGGTAACTATCAGCGCAAACTGGTTGCTGAAGATCAGCAAAAAATCATCGACGGCATGAAAGAAGCGGGCGTGGAAGTCATCACCGATCTCGACCGCAAAGCCTTTAGCGACGCACTGGGGAATCAGGTTCGCGACATGTTTGTTAAAGATGTGCCGCAGGGAGCTGATCTGCTGAAAGCCGTGGATGAGGTGCAATAAACCATGACGCAATACTGGCTGGGGTTAGATTGTGGCGGTAGCTGGCTGAAAGCCGGGCTGTATGACCGCGAAGGCCGGGAGGCAGGCGTGCAGCGCCTGCCGCTGTGCGCATTAAGCCCGCAGCCAGGCTGGGCAGAGCGCGATATGGCAGAACTGTGGCAATGCTGCATGGCTGTCATTCGCGCCCTGCTTACTCATTCTGGTGTTAGCGGGGAACAAATTGTCGGTATCGGCATCTCCGCACAGGGAAAGGGCTTGTTTTTGCTGGATAAAAACGACAAACCGCTCGGGAATGCTATTTTGTCCTCGGACCGCCGGGCGATGGAAATCGTTCGTCGCTGGCAGGAAGATGGCATCCCGGAAAAACTCTACCCGCTGACCCGACAAACCTTGTGGACCGGGCATCCGGTGTCGCTGTTACGCTGGCTGAAAGAGCACGAACCAGAACGCTACGCGCAAATTGGCTGCGTGATGATGACGCACGACTACCTGCGCTGGTGTTTAACTGGCGTCAAAGGCTGTGAAGAGAGCAATATTTCCGAGTCCAACCTCTACAACATGAGTCTTGGGGAATATGACCCGTGCCTCACCGACTGGCTGGGGATCGCTGAAATCAATCACGCCCTGCCGCCTGTTGTCGGATCTGCCGAAATCTGCGGGGAGATCACCGCTCAGACAGCCGCCCTGACCGGTCTGAAAGCGGGTACGCCCGTTGTTGGCGGCCTGTTTGATGTGGTTTCCACCGCACTCTGCGCCGGGATCGAAGACGAATTTACCCTCAATGCGGTGATGGGGACCTGGGCGGTGACCAGCGGCATAACCCGCGGTTTACGTGACGGTGAAGCGCATCCGTATGTCTATGGTCGCTACGTTAACGATGGTGAATTTATCGTTCACGAAGCCAGCCCTACCTCTTCCGGCAACCTCGAATGGTTTACCGCACAGTGGGGAGAAATCTCGTTTGATGAGATCAATCAGGCCGTTGCCAGCTTGCCGAAGGCTGGGGGCGATCTCTTTTTCCTGCCGTTCCTGTACGGCAGCAACGCCGGACTCGAGATGACCAGTGGTTTCTACGGGATGCAGGCCATTCACACCCGCGCGCACCTGTTGCAGGCCATCTATGAAGGGGTGGTGTTCAGCCATATGACCCACCTCAACCGAATGCGCGAACGTTTTACTGATGTTCACACCCTACGCGTCACTGGCGGCCCGGCGCACTCCGATGTCTGGATGCAAATGCTGGCGGACGTCAGCGGTCTGCGTATCGAGCTGCCGCAGGTGGAAGAAACCGGCTGCTTTGGTGCGGCCCTTGCCGCCCGCGTCGGCACCGGGGTTTATCACAACTTCAGCGAAGCCCAACGTGACTTGCGACACCCGGTGCGCACCCTGCTGCCAGATATGACCGCCCATCAGCTTTACCAAAAAAAATATCAACGTTATCAGCATCTCATTGCCGCACTTCAGGGCTTTCACGCCCGCATTAAGGAGCACACATTATCAGCCGACCACTTCTGCAACTGGCCCTCGACCACTCATCACTTGAAGCCGCGCAGCGCGACGTGACGCTGTTAAAAGACAGCGTCGATATCGTCGAAGCGGGCACCATTCTCTGTTTAAACGAAGGGCTTGGCGCGGTGAAAGCCTTGCGCGAACAGTGCCCGGACAAAATCATCGTTGCTGACTGGAAGGTCGCCGACGCTGGTGAAACGCTCGCGCAACAGGCGTTTGGCGCAGGCGCTAACTGGATGACCATCATCTGCGCCGCGCCGCTCGCGACGGTAGAAAAAGGCCACGCAATGGCACAACGCTGCGGGGGTGAAATTCAGATAGAGCTGTTCGGTAACTGGACGCTGGACGACGCCCGCGACTGGCATCGTATTGGCGTGCGGCAGGCCATTTATCATCGCGGTCGTGATGCACAGGCCAGCGGGCAACAGTGGGGCGAAGCCGATCTGGCACGCATGAAGGCGCTTTCAGATATCGGCCTTGAGCTTTCCATTACTGGCGGGATTACCCCTGCTGACCTGCCGCTGTTTAAAGATATCCGCGTGAAAGCGTTTATTGCCGGGCGGGCACTGGCAGGCGCGGCAAATCCGGCGCAAGTGGCTGGCGATTTCCATGCGCAAATCGACGCTATCTGGGGAGGTGCGCGTGCGTAATCATCCGTTAGGGATTTATGAAAAAGCGCTGGCGAAAGATCTCTC
>OHRK01000156.1_pt1 | contig 8314 bp, 6 predicted proteins | sample 1578481 | NCBI WGS metagenome assembly OHRK01 (sample SAMEA3879515, study PRJEB24766) | human gut metagenome | biome: human-associated habitat; feature: feces | place: USA | collected 1985/1987 | reverse complement strand
AATGGCTCAGGGTTGGCAAGTTCGCTGGCTGGGGACTGCCGACCGTATGGAAGCGGACTTAGTGCCAAAACATGGCATCGAAATTGATTTCATTCGTATCTCTGGTCTGCGTGGAAAAGGTATAAAAGCACTGATAGCTGCCCCGCTGCGTATCTTCAACGCCTGGCGTCAGGCGCGGGCGGTTATGAAAGCGTACAAACCTGACGTGGTGCTCGGTATGGGAGGCTACGTGTCAGGTCCAGGTGGTCTGGCCGCGTGGTCGTTAGGCATTCCGGTTGTACTTCATGAACAAAACGGTATTGCGGGCTTAACCAATAAATGGCTGGCGAAGATTGCCACCAAAGTGATGCAGGCGTTTCCAGGTGCTTTCCCTAATGCGGAAGTAGTGGGTAACCCGGTGCGTACCGATGTGTTGGCGCTGCCGTTGCCGCAGCAACGTTTGGCTGGACGTGAAGGTCCGGTTCGTGTGCTGGTAGTGGGTGGTTCTCAGGGCGCACGCATTCTTAACCAGACAATGCCGCAGGTTGCTGCGAAACTGGGTGATTCAGTCACTATCTGGCATCAGAGCGGCAAAGGTTCGCAACAATCCGTTGAACAGGCGTATGCCGAAGCGGGGCAACCGCAGCATAAAGTGACGGAATTTATTGATGATATGGCGGCGGCGTATGCGTGGGCGGATGTCGTCGTTTGCCGCTCCGGTGCGTTAACGGTGAGTGAAATCGCCGCGGCAGGACTACCGGCGTTGTTTGTGCCGTTTCAACATAAAGACCGCCAGCAATACTGGAATGCGCTACCGCTGGAAAAAGCGGGCGCAGCCAAAATTATCGAGCAGCCACAGCTTAGCGTGGATGCTGTCGCCAACACCCTGGCCGGGTGGTCGCGAGAAACCTTATTAACCATGGCAGAACGCGCCCGCGCTGCATCCATTCCGGATGCCACCGAGCGAGTGGCAAATGAAGTGAGCCGGGTTGCCCGGGCGTAATTGTAGCGATGCCTTTTGCATCGTATGAATTTAAGAAGTTAATGGCGTAAAGAATGAATACACAACAATTGGCAAAACTGCGTTCCATCGTGCCCGAAATGCGTCGCGTTCGGCACATACATTTTGTCGGCATTGGTGGTGCCGGTATGGGCGGTATTGCCGAAGTTCTGGCCAATGAAGGTTATCAGATCAGTGGTTCCGATTTAGCGCCAAATCCGGTCACGCAGCAGTTAATGAATCTGGGTGCGACGATTTATTTCAACCATCGCCCGGAAAACGTACGTGATGCCAGCGTGGTCGTTGTTTCCAGCGCGATTTCTGCCGATAACCCGGAAATTGTCGCCGCTCATGAAGCGCGTATTCCGGTGATCCGTCGTGCCGAAATGCTGGCTGAGTTAATGCGTTTTCGTCATGGCATCGCCATTGCCGGAACGCACGGCAAAACGACAACCACCGCGATGGTTTCCAGCATCTACGCAGAAGCGGGGCTCGACCCAACCTTCGTTAACGGCGGGCTGGTAAAAGCGGCGGGGGTTCATGCGCGTTTGGGGCATGGTCGGTACCTGATTGCCGAAGCAGATGAGAGTGATGCATCGTTCCTGCATCTGCAACCGATGGTGGCGATTGTCACCAATATCGAAGCCGACCACATGGATACCTACCAGGGCGACTTTGAGAATTTAAAACAGACTTTTATTAATTTTCTGCACAACCTGCCGTTTTACGGTCGTGCGGTGATGTGTGTTGATGATCCGGTGATCCGCGAATTGTTACCGCGAGTGGGGCGTCAGACCACGACTTACGGCTTCAGCGAAGATGCCGACGTGCGTGTAGAAGATTATCAGCAGATTGGCCCGCAGGGGCACTTTACGCTGCTGCGCCAGGACAAAGAGCCGATGCGCGTCACCCTGAATGCGCCAGGTCGTCATAACGCGCTGAACGCCGCAGCTGCGGTTGCGGTTGCTACGGAAGAGGGCATTGACGACGAGGCTATTTTGCGGGCGCTTGAAAGCTTCCAGGGGACTGGTCGCCGTTTTGATTTCCTCGGTGAATTCCCGCTGGAGCCAGTGAATGGTAAAAGCGGTACGGCAATGCTGGTCGATGACTACGGCCACCACCCGACGGAAGTGGACGCCACCATTAAAGCGGCGCGCGCAGGCTGGCCGGATAAAAACCTGGTAATGCTGTTTCAGCCGCACCGTTTTACCCGTACGCGCGACCTGTATGATGATTTCGCCAATGTGCTGACGCAGGTTGATACCCTGTTGATGCTGGAAGTGTATCCGGCTGGCGAAGCGCCAATTCCGGGAGCGGACAGCCGTTCGCTGTGTCGCACAATTCGTGGACGTGGGAAAATTGATCCCATTCTTGTGCCGGATCCGGCGCGGGTAGCCGAGATGCTGGCACCGGTATTAACCGGTAACGACCTGATTCTCGTTCAGGGGGCTGGTAATATTGGAAAAATTGCCCGTTCTTTAGCTGAAATCAAACTGAAGCCGCAAACTCCGGAGGAAGAACAACATGACTGATAAAATCGCGGTCCTGTTGGGTGGGACCTCCGCTGAGCGGGAAGTTTCTCTGAATTCTGGCGCAGCGGTGTTAGCCGGACTGCGTGAAGGCGGTATTGACGCGTATCCTGTCGACCCGAAAGAAGTCGACGTGACGCAACTGAAGTCGATGGGCTTTCAGAAAGTGTTTATCGCGCTACACGGTCGCGGCGGTGAAGATGGTACGCTGCAGGGGATGCTCGAGCTGATGGGCTTGCCTTATACCGGAAGCGGAGTGATGGCATCTGCGCTTTCAATGGATAAACTACGCAGCAAACTTCTATGGCAAGGTGCCGGTTTACCGGTCGCGCCGTGGGCAGAGTTTGAAAAAGGCCTGAGCGATAAGCAGTTAGCAGAAATTTCTGCTCTGGGTTTGCCGGTTATCGTTAAGCCGAGCCGCGAAGGTTCCAGTGTGGGAATGTCAAAAGTAGTAGCAGAAAATGCTCTACAAGATGCATTAAGATTGGCATTTCAGCACGATGAAGAAGTATTGATTGAAAAATGGCTAAGTGGGCCGGAGTTCACGGTTGCGATACTCGGTGAAGAAATTTTACCGTCAATACGTATTCAACCGTCCGGAACCTTCTATGATTATGAGGCGAAGTATCTCTCTGATGAGACACAGTATTTCTGCCCCGCAGGTCTGGAAGCGTCACAAGAGGCCAATTTGCAGGCATTAGTGCTGAAAGCATGGACGACGTTAGGTTGCAAAGGATGGGGACGTATTGACGTTATGCTGGACAGCGATGGACAGTTTTATCTGCTGGAAGCCAATACCTCACCGGGTATGACCAGCCACAGCCTGGTGCCGATGGCGGCACGTCAGGCAGGTATGAGCTTCTCGCAGTTGGTAGTACGAATTCTGGAACTGGCGGACTAATATGTCGCAGGCTGCTCTGAACACGCGAAACAGCGAAGAAGAGGTTTCTTCTCGCCGCAATAATGGAACGCGTCTGGCGGGGATCCTTTTCCTGCTGACCGTTTTAACGACAGTGTTGGTGAGCGGCTGGGTCGTGTTGGGCTGGATGGAAGATGCGCAACGCCTGCCGCTCTCAAAGCTGGTGTTGACCGGTGAACGCCATTACACACGTAATGACGATATCCGGCAGTCGATCCTGGCATTGGGTGAGCCGGGTACCTTTATGACCCAGGATGTCAACATCATCCAGACGCAAATAGAACAACGCCTGCCGTGGATTAAGCAGGTGAGCGTCAGAAAGCAGTGGCCTGATGAATTGAAGATTCATCTGGTTGAATATGTGCCGATTGCGCGGTGGAATGATCAACATATGGTAGACGCGAAAGGAAATACCTTCAGCGTGCCGCCAGAACGCACCAGCAAGCAGGTGCTTCCAATGCTGTATGGCCCGGAAGGCAGCGCCAATGAAGTGTTGCAGGGCTATCGCGAAATGGGGCAGATGCTGGCAAAGGACAGATTTACTCTGAAGGAAGCGGCGATGACCGCGCGGCGTTCCTGGCAGTTGACGCTGAATAACGATATTAAGCTCAATCTTGGCCGGGGCGATACGATGAAACGTTTGGCTCGCTTTGTAGAACTTTATCCGGTTTTACAGCAGCAGGCGCAAACCGATGGCAAACGGATTAGCTACGTTGATTTGCGTTATGACTCTGGAGCGGCAGTAGGCTGGGCGCCCTTGCCGCCAGAGGAATCTACTCAGCAACAAAATCAGGCACAGGCAGAACAACAATGATCAAGGCGACGGACAGAAAACTGGTAGTAGGACTGGAGATTGGTACCGCGAAGGTTGCCGCTTTAGTAGGGGAAGTTCTGCCCGACGGTATGGTCAATATCATTGGCGTGGGCAGCTGCCCGTCGCGTGGTATGGATAAAGGCGGGGTGAACGACCTCGAATCCGTGGTCAAGTGCGTACAACGCGCCATTGACCAGGCAGAATTGATGGCAGATTGTCAGATCTCTTCGGTATATCTGGCGCTTTCTGGTAAGCACATCAGCTGCCAGAATGAAATTGGTATGGTGCCTATTTCTGAAGAAGAAGTGACGCAAGAAGATGTGGAAAACGTCGTCCATACCGCGAAATCGGTGCGTGTGCGCGATGAGCATCGTGTGCTGCATGTGATCCCGCAAGAGTATGCGATTGACTATCAGGAAGGGATCAAGAATCCGGTAGGACTTTCGGGCGTGCGGATGCAGGCAAAAGTGCACCTGATCACATGTCACAACGATATGGCGAAAAACATCGTCAAAGCGGTTGAACGTTGTGGGCTGAAAGTTGACCAACTGATATTTGCCGGACTGGCATCAAGTTATTCGGTATTGACGGAAGATGAACGTGAACTGGGTGTCTGCGTCGTCGATATCGGTGGTGGTACAATGGATATCGCCGTTTATACCGGTGGGGCATTGCGCCACACTAAGGTAATTCCTTATGCTGGCAATGTCGTGACCAGTGATATCGCTTACGCCTTTGGCACGCCGCCAAGCGACGCCGAAGCGATTAAAGTTCGCCACGGTTGTGCGCTGGGTTCCATCGTTGGAAAAGATGAGAGCGTGGAAGTGCCGAGCGTAGGTGGTCGTCCGCCACGGAGTCTGCAACGTCAGACACTGGCAGAGGTGATCGAGCCGCGCTATACCGAGCTGCTCAACCTGGTCAACGAAGAGATATTGCAGTTGCAGGAAAAGCTTCGCCAACAAGGGGTTAAACATCACCTGGCGGCAGGCATTGTATTAACCGGTGGCGCAGCGCAGATCGAAGGTCTTGCAGCCTGTGCTCAGCGCGTGTTTCATACGCAAGTGCGTATCGGCGCGCCGCTGAACATTACCGGTTTAACGGATTATGCTCAGGAGCCGTATTATTCGACGGCGGTGGGATTGCTTCACTATGGGAAAGAGTCACATCTTAACGGTGAAGCTGAAGTAGAAAAACGTGTTACAGCATCAGTTGGCTCGTGGATCAAGCGACTCAATAGTTGGCTGCGAAAAGAGTTTTAATTTTTATGAGGCCGACGATGATTACGGCCTCAGGCGACAGGCACAAATCGGAGAGAAACTATGTTTGAACCAATGGAACTTACCAATGACGCGGTGATTAAAGTCATCGGCGTCGGCGGCGGCGGCGGTAATGCTGTTGAACACATGGTGCGCGAGCGCATTGAAGGTGTTGAATTCTTCGCGGTAAATACCGATGCACAAGCGCTGCGTAAAACAGCGGTTGGACAGACGATTCAAATCGGTAGCGGTATCACCAAAGGACTGGGCGCTGGCGCTAATCCAGAAGTTGGCCGCAATGCGGCTGATGAGGATCGCGATGCATTGCGTGCGGCGCTGGAAGGTGCAGACATGGTCTTTATTGCTGCGGGTATGGGTGGTGGTACCGGTACAGGTGCAGCACCAGTCGTCGCTGAAGTGGCAAAAGATTTGGGTATCCTGACCGTTGCTGTCGTCACTAAGCCTTTCAACTTTGAAGGCAAGAAGCGTATGGCATTCGCGGAGCAGGGGATCACTGAACTGTCCAAGCATGTGGACTCTCTGATCACTATCCCGAACGACAAACTGCTGAAAGTTCTGGGCCGCGGTATCTCCCTGCTGGATGCGTTTGGCGCAGCGAACGATGTACTGAAAGGCGCTGTGCAAGGTATCGCTGAACTGATTACTCGTCCGGGTTTGATGAACGTGGACTTTGCAGACGTACGCACCGTAATGTCTGAGATGGGCTACGCAATGATGGGTTCTGGCGTGGCGAGCGGTGAAGACCGTGCGGAAGAAGCTGCTGAAATGGCTATCTCTTCTCCGCTGCTGGAAGATATCGACCTGTCTGGCGCGCGCGGCGTGCTGGTTAACATCACGGCGGGCTTCGACCTGCGTCTGGATGAGTTCGAAACGGTAGGTAACACCATCCGTGCATTTGCTTCCGACAACGCGACTGTGGTTATCGGTACTTCTCTTGACCCGGATATGAATGACGAGCTGCGCGTAACCGTTGTTGCGACAGGTATCGGCATGGACAAACGTCCTGAAATCACTCTGGTGACCAATAAGCAGGTTCAGCAGCCAGTGATGGATCGCTACCAGCAGCATGGGATGGCTCCGCTGACCCAGGAGCAGAAGCCGGTTGCTAAAGTCGTGAATGACAATGCGCCGCAAACTGCGAAAGAGCCGGATTATCTGGATATCCCAGCATTCCTGCGTAAGCAAGCTGATTAAGAATTGACTGGAATTTGGGTTTCGAGGCTCTTTGTGCTAAACTGGCCCGCCGAATGTATAGTACACTTCGGTTGGATAGGTAATTTGGCGAGATAATACGATGATCAAACAAAGGACACTTAAACGTATCGTTCAGGCGACGGGTGTCGGTTTACATACCGGCAAGAAAGTCACCCTGACGTTACGCCCTGCGCCGGCCAACACCGGGGTCATCTATCGTCGCACCGACTTGAATCCACCGGTAGATTTCCCGGCCGATGCCAAATCTGTGCGTGATACCATGCTCTGTACGTGTCTGGTCAACGAGCATGATGTACGGATTTCAACCGTAGAGCACCTCAATGCTGCTCTCGCGGGCTTGGGCATCGATAACATTGTTATCGAAGTTAACGCGCCGGAAATCCCGATCATGGACGGCAGCGCCGCTCCGTTTGTATACCTGCTGCTTGACGCCGGTATCGACGAGTTGAACTGCGCCAAAAAATTTGTTCGCATCAAAGAGACTGTTCGTGTCGAAGATGGCGATAAGTGGGCTGAATTTAAGCCGTACAATGGTTTTTCGCTGGATTTCACCATCGATTTTAACCATCCGGCTATTGATTCCAGCAACCAGCGCTATGCGATGAACTTCTCCGCTGATGCGTTTATGCGCCAGATCAGCCGTGCGCGTACGTTCGGTTTCATGCGTGATATCGAATATCTGCAGTCCCGTGGTTTGTGCCTGGGCGGCAGCTTCGATTGTGCCATCGTTGTTGACGATTATCGCGTACTGAACGAAGACGGCCTGCGTTTTGAAGACGAATTTGTGCGTCACAAAATGCTCGATGCGATCGGTGACTTGTTCATGTGTGGTCACAATATTATTGGTGCATTTACCGCTTATAAATCCGGTCATGCACTGAATAACAAACTGCTGCAGGCTGTCCTGGCGAAACAGGAAGCTTGGGAATATGTGACCTTCCAGGACGACGCAGAACTGCCGTTGGCCTTCAAAGCGCCTTCAGCTGTACTGGCATAACGACATTTATACTGTCGTATAAAATTCGACTGGCAAATCTGGCACTCTCTCCGGCCAGGTGAACCAGTCGTTTTTTTTTGAATTTTATAAGAGCTATAAAAAACGGTGCGAACGCTGTTTTCTTAAGCACTTTTCCGCACAACTTATCTTCATTCGTGCTGTGGACTGCAGGCTTTAATGATAAGATTTGTGCGCTAAATACGTTTGAATATGATCGGGATGGCAATAACGTGAGTGGAATACTGACGCGCTGGCGACAGTTTGGTAAACGCTACTTCTGGCCGCATCTCTTATTAGGGATGGTTGCGGCGAGTTTAGGTTTGCCTGCGCTCAGCAACGCCGCCGAACCAAACGCGCCCGCAAAAGCGACAACCCGCAACCACGAGCCTTCAGCCAAAGTTAACTTTGGTCAATTGGCCTTGCTGGAAGCGAACACACGCCGCCCGAATTCGAACTATTCCGTTGATTACTGGCATCAACATGCCATTCGCACGGTAATCCGTCATCTTTCTTTCGCAATGGCACCGCAAACACTGCCCGTTGCTGAAGAATCTTTGCCTCTTCAGGCGCAACATCTTGCATTA
>OHRK01000154.1_pt1 | contig 8675 bp, 9 predicted proteins | sample 1578481 | NCBI WGS metagenome assembly OHRK01 (sample SAMEA3879515, study PRJEB24766) | human gut metagenome | biome: human-associated habitat; feature: feces | place: USA | collected 1985/1987 | reverse complement strand
ATTGCAGCACCAGCAGCCATAGCGGAATATTCAGCTTCGTTAGCACCCAGAGCAGCACCATCTACCAGAGAGCGAATTACGTTGTTCAGGTCAAAAGTTTTTTCCATTTTAGAGTCCTTAATTTGTTCGTTATTACGTTGAGCATTGGTAATGTTATTTAGTGCCTTAGTGCGGAATGCTTCCGGCGTCATGTCTTTAATTGCCAATGCGCGTTTCAATTCTTCGTCATCAATATTTAGTTCGCGTGCAATTTCGCGAATTTCTTCTTCGTCTTCTTCGGAACGTTCAGCCACTTCTTCGATTTTTTCTTCTTCAACCGGAGCGGCTTCACGTTCTTCTTTTACTTCTTCTGTTTCCCGAACAGTTGAACTATCATCATCAACACTTTCAGGATGTTCAGCGTCTTTTCCGTCTTCGAGATTTTCATCTTCTTTATTCTCTTCAACTTGGCGCTCTTGAGTTTCTTCAACTTTCGGTTCTTTATTTTCTTCTACCGGAGTTTCTTCAACCTGAGCTGATTCTTGTTCTTCTTTGATTTCTTCGATTTGTTCTTTAGTCATATCGCGTTTAGCCCCCAAATTAACTGTGATAGTATTTAGAGAGCGATTTAAACCGACCGAATCATCGGCAGGGACCGTCACAAATGAAATTTCAAAAGGCGCCCACTTAGTAACAATCAATTGCCCTTTGGTGTAGTCGATGTGATATTCTTTAATGTCATAACCGACAGAAATTTTTTCCATCGTACCTTCAATGACTTTATTGCGAATATCATTAGCCAAAGTGCCATGCTTAGAGAATTTAACCAGAGCACGACCTACGTTATCCGCATCGATTCGAGCGTTACAAACGACACCAATATGATTATCGAAATTATGATTGAACAGCAACGGAGCGTTATTATTCAGACGAGACAGATCAACCGCTTCCGGTGTATGTACCAGAATTTCATCTAGTACCACCATCTCTTGATTTTGCTCATCCCAAAATTGGCGCTGATAAGGCAGTGTACTTGAGAAAGCAATTTCAAATTCGTATTGATCGTTATGCCCTTCGTTAATAACTCCACCGTAACCGTTAAGATCGCGGCGAAATTTAAGCATTTAATCACCTTTAATTAATTGGGGGCATTGCGCCCCCGTTGGTTATTAGGGATCGGCTGGGGAATTTTTTTCTTCACCCTCGCCATTAACGATAATATTTAGTGCGCTCTTTTCGGCTTGAATCTCTGAGAATACTTTTTCAGGATCATCACCACGTTCCAATATAACGGCAGTACGTGATTTAAGTCCGTTATCAATTAAAGCAATCTCGGCGCTTACGTCTTTAAATGGATCGACGGATTCAAAACGCGGACGAATAATAGTTGTATTATCGATAATATGCGGAATTGCAGTAATACGAATCGGAACAATACCACGCGCGGAATAATGGCGTAGATATGCTTCGAAAATTGGCGATACCACTGTTTCAATTAATTTGTTTTGCAGTGCTTTAACTCGTGTGCGCTGGGTTAATTCACCGAAACGTGCGGCTGAGTAGTTGATCTGGCTAGTGTCACCAGTCAAGCCCTGTTTGAACACTCCTAAGCCCATTGATACGCTAGTAAACATCGCATCATTGAAGCTGTTAAAATCATCGCCTGATTGAGTAGCTTGGATTGATTTAATCGTTGCCCCTTCCGGCAATTCCTGAATAGTACCCGGTGCAAAATCCTGTACTACTTCCGGCGCTTGATATTGTTCATCCTCTTCACCAGTATCAAAATCGTCACCAGAATCTTTCGGACGTTCGATAAAGCCCATAGAACTAGCCGCAATACGTTTCTGGACGATCGCAGTTTCGCGGAATGCGTCTTGATGTGCGATATCCTTAATCACTGGCAGGAAGTCAGTCACACCACGCAGGGATTCGGCGGTAAGTGGTTGATAGTAATGGCATACTTGCGATGCTTCTACACGATAGTTATCACCTGTGTAAGTCTGAGTCAGTAGGTTGATTTTACGAAACCAGTATGCTACGGGCTTCATCGTCTCTACGTCATACTCAATACCCTGAAAGATCGCACGCTCTTTGCTTACTTCACGGTTTAGCGACCAGTCGCACTTATCAGCAGACAGGATAGAAACATTTAACTCATTGTTTTCTTTAGTTAAAACGATGAAACACTCACCACCCATAACGCGCTCACGTTCAGCCATCACCAGCAGTTCACGGAAGTTAAAGCGACCGTTACGAGAGAAGCGTTTAGCGTTCTGCGCCCACTTCCAGAAAGCATTCTCAATCTGCTTATTCAGTGCGCTATCAAGTTTGCCATTTGATTTAACGATTGATGGCTTCGGATCTAGGCCAGTACCTACCACCATATCGGTGATGTATTGCGTGTAGCGACTGCCAACGGAAGTGTTTAAGGCCAGAGTACGACCCTGATCATAAAGGCGCTTACCGTTCGATTTGAGAGCCTTATTGAAGGTTCCTGTAATGGTGTCTTGTTGAAGTGATCCATCAATACGATCACCGACTAATCCCAAAGAACGCTTAGACAAATCTTTCTGGAATTTTTCTACTTGTTTGTCGATAAAGATTTTTTGTTGTTGCTGGCGGTGATTAGTTTTAACTGGAGTCTCTACCGCCTTTTTGCGTCGAAAAAGATTAAACATGATTTACCCCTTATCGCGTAAGACGTAATTTGATATTTTTAATCGGGCTAATTCCCTGTTTACGTCGTTCGGCTTGAATTAATTTTGATAACTGACGTTCATAATCAGTCTTTAATTGCTGGAGAACACCCAATGACTCATAGGCGAAAGTATTCCCTTTCACGGTCATTTGAGATAATGCGGCTTCGTCCCCAGATAAACGGGCGAAAATAACTTGCTCGATTGTGGCGATAGTTTCCCGCAGATATTCTTTTTTGGATTGTTTGGCGAATACTGGCAATACAGTTAATTCCTGCATTGATACCAGTTCTTCTTCCAAAGTTGTTACGATGGTATATTTACCTTCGGCAAAATCTAAGGTTTTAATCTCGTGATTAGCCGGAGTATCATCAACCTGATAAATGATACCTTTACTATTTCCTACCTGAATTGTTACACCCTCTTCATTCGCCAGCGTGATTTTTTCGCCTTTACGAATTACTAAGGGAATTAGTTCTAAACTCATAATTACCCCTTATTTAATTGTTATTGGATTAACAATATTTAGGAGTAAGCCGCCCCGAAGGACGGCGAGTTATTAGAACGATGTTACCCAGCTACGGCCTCTATTTGGGCGTCTGGCGATGTTTTTACGTTGTGGTCGTGTGATTGGCTTAGTTTCTTCTATTTTCTCGTCAGATTGCGATTTAGGAGCTTCTACGGATTCTTCTGGTTCGCGGTTCAAACTATCTTTGATGGCTTCGAGTTTTTCCCATGACATTTTATTGAGTACATGGCGAGAAGCAGCATAGGAATAAGCCAGGCAGTCGAGAGCCTCGTTTCGTTGCTGACCAACTTTTACCCAACGTGTGGTATTACCCTGCCGTTTCAACTGTTCAGAAAGCAATTGCTCGCAATAGTCATCAGGAACGTCACCAATCTGGAAGACAGTGTGAGGATCGCCATCTCTCAAGTTCCGGTTAATCATTTCACGGATCATCGTTTTAAGGTTGTTTACGCCCAGAATTTTAAGGGTAAAACCACCCGTTCTTGTGTCTTTTACCGGAAGGATTGGTGCATCAACATTGCTTGCGCCTTTAATGGCGGTTAGATTTTGCCACCGACTACAGAATCGATAGATCACGTTTGTAGCTCGTCCGTTCGATGAGTCCACGAAAGCAGATAACATCGGGATTCGTTCACCGGATCGGGTATAGAATTTAGCTTTCAGGAAGTTGTAAAGCTGGTCATATGCTGGCGATTCGTGGCGTTCGCAGTTCACATCATAGAATGATCGGTGATCAACTACGCATAGCCCTTTACGAGAAATACCCAGCAAGGTAGATTCCAGACGGTCTTTTTGCTGGTCAACTCCACCTACCAGAGCCAGTACATCATCAGGAATATTGTCTAGGCTAATATCAGTTTTCAGCGTTTCCAGTTCGTCGGCTGTGCGATCTTCGTTAAGATCATCGAAGGTTTCACCGAGCACCACATTATAGAACGTTGCCAGTGACATATTCGCGTAGCTATCAGCAAAGTCCACCACACACGCACGGATAGAACTAAACGGAGACATAAGGCGGTTAGCATGAAAACCGATTACTTCCGCATTTGGTTCGGTGGCGACCCATTCTCCCTGAGCAACAGCACGGAGGCGATCCCCTTCGGTCCAATCGGTTTCACATTCAGGGCAACGGTAAACGGCTGTATCTGGCGAAGGCAGTGATTTACCATTAACTTGATGCCAATCGAAATGGACGTTACTCCATTCCATTACGTGTCGGTGTCCGCAATGCTGGCATGGAACATAGTATTTGCGTTTATCTGATAGCTCGTATTGTTGGTTGATCGCCCCATCTCGCGACGTTGGAGTAGAAGCAATTACGATCCTTGCATCATCCCCGAAAGTGGTTGCGCGTTGTTCCGCTAGTTGGATCGGGTTCCCTTCGTCTGATTCATCAGCCGCATCAACTTCATCAAGAATAATCAAAGGCAGTGTCTTACCGCGCAAGTGTGATGGACTGTTCAGCGACATGAAATACATGAATGATCCGTTACGAAGCTGAATAATCGATGAGTTGTTAACGGCATTACGGTCTGATTTGTCGGTGATCATCGCCTTTAATTCTGGCGTTGCCTCTAATACTGGCTTCACCTTACCAGCGATCCAAGAATTTAGTTCTCTAACGTTACTTTGCAACACCCCAATATTCGTAGGGTTACTGGCGATCCTGTGGAAGATAATTCCGTTAAGAATCATAGTCTTACCCAGCTGCGCCGAACATTTAAACACAATTTTTCTACGGTCTTCGGTGATCGCGTCCATCATTCCACGTTGGAAGGGATGCAATTTAATTAGAGATCCGGCTTTAACGCCATCGGTAGCCACTACATTAGCTTCTACCCAATCACTAGGTTTCATGGCTTTAGGCGGTCGAATTGCAGCAGAGATATTTTTAAGAATCTTTTTTAATTTTGCCTTATTAGAAATTAGTTTCATGTAATTACCCTCATTACGAAATATGAAGGTATTTATTAAATTGTTGATATTTTGATAAATACGGGTATTAAGATTTAAGGAGGGTGTATGCTAATTAATCAGCAAGAAAGAGATGAATTAGAATTAGCCTTGTCTTGTACCGATCATGAATATCGTTTGCCAGTTAAGCATAAGCATTTAAAAACCGACTACACAACATCCGGCTTTAGTCGTGAGGAAGCGAAAGAGATTTTAATAGAGTTTTACCGCGATAATGGTTATACAGACGTTCACAACTTCTTTAAGAAGCATAGAACATCACATACAGAGTTTCGGAGAGTCCGAGATTGGTTTGATTTTGATATCAAGCGTTATTATCGCATTGATGACGGTCCTATCTATCGGTTGCAGTGGAAGCCGATCCGAGAAGTGTTGAAGCAGACAAGGGATAATATGGCTATTACAATGCCACGTAACATAGCTTTTAAGAAAGGATATGGTGATACAAGGGAATTGTTTGTAGAACTCGCTAACGTGAAGTACAGCCACTATTACAACGATCCTAAATCCTTCTTTGAAGTGCTTCGCAAGGTTGATATAAGTCGGGGTACATATTATTCACGGTTGAAGAAGTACGAGATTAAGGTCGAGTTCTTTATGTCAGTTGACGATGGAGAACTTTTTCCTATAAAATCTAAGTCCTCTAAATAAAGGTGAACATTCACTTTAATTTGGAGAAAATGACTATGACTACTAAAGCTACTCGCGGTCGTCCTTGCCGTTTTGATCGTGAACAACTGGCAGCGATTGTAAAAGCGTACTATCAAGCACCGAAAGGTAAAGCCGAAAAAGAGCAAGTATTGAGTGAACACGGTATTTCAATCGCTCAATTCTACAAATCACTCCATAAAGTTGATTTGAAATTCTTTGTTCAGGTTGACGGTGAAATGGTAGAAGCAACAGGAATTTGATTCTCTAGGCCAATCCTTCGGGGTTGGCCTTTTTTATGCCTATAGAAAACAAAAAAAGCCCCTGAATTTCAGGGGCAAAAATTATTACAGTCCGAAGTGTTCTAGCGATCCAACATTCTGGCGGAGACGTTCAGCCGCTTTATTCTGAATCAGAATAGTGTTGTTCGGCTTAGGAAGATTCAGAGTTGCTTTTTGTTCTTCTTCCAGAACACCCAATTCAACAAGCACCGGAAGCACATCAACAGTAAACTCAAGTTGGTAGTGAGCATTCATGCGGCAGAAAGACAGAGAAGAGTCATTAGCAACATACCCACACGGCTTGTTATTTTCATCGTAGACGCGCTCAATGTAGCCAGCAGTACGCAAGGCCGTCAGTGCTTCTTTAACCTTCGTAGCGCCCTTTTTAGCGCCTAACAGACGGGTCATTGAATGGCTATCTACGGATTTGCGAACATGAAGTTCAATCAGCTTTTTATTTTCGCGAGTTTTCTTTAATGCCAGTTCGATCCAGTCTGTTTCTTCAAAGTCTGCATACGGGTTAGCAGCTAAACGTTCCTGACGCAGTTTTTCATTTTCTTCTTTCAGTCGTTTCCATTCCTGAATAACAATCATTCGACGCTTAACATCGTAACCAGTAACAAGAGTCAGCGTAAGTTCTTCGTCAAGGTGATATTCGGTTTGTTCACGTCCATATTGGTCAAAAAAGATGCGTCCAAATTTGGACTCATCTAATTCAAGAGAAGTAAGCATAGTTTTAATATCACGTTTAACATGCTTATGTTCTTTTCCGGTAAATTCAGCGATCTGACGGGAAGACATGGTCAGCGGTTTGGTGTTATCAACAACCAGAGACACGGAAGCAGTTTTAGCAGTATTCATAGCAGTAACAGTATTCATAATTAAATTCCCCTTAATTAACGGTTTTGCGATTTAATCCTCCCTGTTCCGGCAGCATCACCGGAACAATTTTATTTATAAGAAGTTTTTATCTCATTTAGATTCAGCAATCGCGCGATCAATTTCTTCTTGAATGCGACGCTGGCGTTCATGGAAGTCAACCATTGAGAAATTCAGGTTTGGGGTCCACGGTTTGCGGTTCGGGTTTTTACGTCCATCAATTTTCTTGGTAGTGTTCATAGTTAACATCCTCTTTACAAATCTAGGTCAAATAGGTTCAAAGTTGTCAAGTGCGATAATCATAAAAAAGTTAGAAAATTTTGTCAACACCCCTTGACAAGACGCCAAAGGGTTGACCTAACTTACAGCATATCTAAGCCTTCATCGTAACCGTAGAAGCCATTCTGAGAAGAGAAGCAGATTGGTGCGTAGTCGTCGTCATCTTCGTCTTGTTCATCTTGTTCTGGGGCTTCCTGAGCGGTTTCTTTGCCGTAGTTAAACATGGCTTCATCCAGTTCATAGACAGTAAAGAAGCTACCTAAATCAATGTCATAATCACGGACTTCGAAAGGCAGGTCATCACGAACAATGATTGCTGGAATGTTCTGGTATTTCAGGCGGTCTTCATCGGTGAAGCAGTTAACAACGATGGTAGGACGTTTATTTCTTCCGAAAACATACCATGCACTAGAGAAATGGGATTCATCGGTATTGTAAAGGATGTTATAACCACGTTCACGGAACATCTTCATTAACTTGTCATTGTGAAAGCTATCTGCATCCAGACCCAGAAGGATAAAAGGAGTAGTGGTAGTCATTTTATGGTTCATAGTGGAAATCCTCTAAAAGAAAGTGAATCAAAGTAATTCTGATATTATTTATAAGAGAAAATTCTTGATGATTTTGGAAGGGATTGGTATTCAGTCGGGCAAAGCCCTCCTTCATGATTTGATTAAATCATCATCAAAACGAAGAAGTATCTTTAGAATATAAGAATCTTTCTTTTGGAGAAATAATAATAATCAGGAAGCAATTTAGCAACCGAAGGTTGCAATCCCGAAGGGATAACCAATACCTTTCTAGAAAGTGATTGTTACTCACTTCGTGAGTTTACTAGAATCAGTTAGTAACTAGTATTAAAATCCCTTTCTAAGAAAATCCTTTCAAAAGTGATTCTCGATGCCACGCAGTGGCGTCGCAGACGTTTGGGAGTGAGCGAAGCGAGCGAGCAAACTAGTTAATTCCTTCTAAGATCATCTAGTTTAAATTAGTTGTTACTAGAAGTAATTGGTTGGCGCTTCGCGCAGTCGGGCTACGCCCTCCTAATATCTTTTTGGTTATTTGTTGTTTTTGGTTTTACACATGAGCGTAGCGAATGTGTTATATAATATCTATGCACGCCCGATTCCCCGTTTTGCCCCTCACTAAGTTAATGTTTTATAAAGAGTTTTTCTCACAAATCCTTTTCAGGGGCAAAATTCAGGGGCAAAAATTAGATTTTCAGGGGCAATTATTGGCATTTCAGGGGCAAAAATGAGGGGCAAAATCACTGTTTCCCAGAATTTCAGGGGCAAAAATAGTGGGTTTCAGGGGCAAAAATGGGATGTGGAATCTAGGGGATTTTGGTTCAGGGGCAAAAATTCAGGGGCAATTTTCATAGTGTAGGGCTAGTGTAGGTTTGAAAAT
>OHRK01000148.1_pt1 | contig 8945 bp, 6 predicted proteins | sample 1578481 | NCBI WGS metagenome assembly OHRK01 (sample SAMEA3879515, study PRJEB24766) | human gut metagenome | biome: human-associated habitat; feature: feces | place: USA | collected 1985/1987 | reverse complement strand
GTCGAAACGACCAAACTTGACGCTACTGCCATCAATCACTTTGATGCCGCCTTTGCCGGTCACCGATTTGAAGCTCGGCTGCATTGCGCCCTGCTCCAGCGACTGTTTTTCCTTCATCACTTTTTCCATCAGCTGTGCGACCAGGCTTTCGGTAAACTGGCCTTCCGGCAGCTGGGCAATGATGGTTTCGCGGATGCGCTGGCTTTCGGTTTTGTCGGCTGGCACGCTGGCGGGCACGGACGCCGTTACCGGGATCGATTCATCACATTCGGTGATGGTAAAACCCAGTAGATCCGCCACTTCACGGGCTTCCGGGGTAATAATGCTGGCGCGCAGAACCACGGACATTGCCTGTTCGCCGCGCGCGTGTGCTTCACGAATATCATTCGCTGTGATGAGTTTTTTCACCTGCTTCCTCCTGTTTGGTGAGAGATGCCAGATAATCCACCAGTTGCTGCACGCTTTGCGGGTCGTGGCTGTTTAGCTCGAAAATCGGCTCTTCGAAACCCGTCTCAAGCAATAACTTTCGCGTTGCGGCGACGTCAGCATCTGGCATGTCCGTTTTACGGCGATTTGCCGTTTGCTGACGCCAATATCCAGCAACCCGGCAGGCAACCGACTTTCCGGGTCATTTGCGCCATGGACATAGATCAGCATGTCTACATCCTGTAGTGTGGTAATTAAGGAGTGATACCAGCGGGGATGGTTAAAATATTCACCCGGCGTATCAATATCGCCCTTATCATTAAATTCCACGGCCTGTGTTTTTCTGGCGAGGGTATAATTCCCCTGCAACGCATTAAATAACGTTGTTTTTCCTGCCCCGACGCTACCCACAAACGCAATTCGTTTCATGAATGCCTCGTATTAACTTTTGGTCATTTCACAAAGCGTATAATTTAATAAGCGACCTAAACCGCTGACGGTTTGTGATAACGCTTCTTCTACTGCGCCCACCGAGCCATAAATCACCAATGCACCGCTGAATCGGTCGAGAAAACCGATATGCACATCAGCGGCTTTCAGCGCTAAATCACCGGCGATCATCGCCGTTTCGCCGGGAGTTAGCGTCATAATGCCAATTGCGCCCGCATCCGGAACGCCGATTTTCTTCGCCAGTTCCTCACCGGGATGCGCGATGAGATGCGCCAGTGTGACCTGTTTGCCGGGCACAAATTCCTGAATGATGCGTTCTTTATCCATGAGTCGCCGCCTGTGAAAAACTTTCGTGTATCGTGACAATTTTTCGTCAGAGTAAATAACAAAATTCGGCAAGCGCGTTTAAAAGGTGAGGTAGATCACTAAGAATGGAGAGATATTCGCTGTGGTGCATAAACTTTCATATGCAACGCATGAATATAAATAAAATAATATCGAGATATTATATAGACTGCTTTTTTTTATTATTCGCAAACTCAGTAATAAGCTTTACTAATATATTGCAGCTAAACTGCTTACCCTGAATATTCAGGGTAAGCGTGAGAGTTAAAAAAAAATTACAGCGGTTGGGTTTGCGCTTCTACCATGTTGACGATACGACGCACCGATGCGATCGGCGTTAACACGTGAACCGGTTTCGCCACACCCATCAGCACCGGGCCGACAGTCACACCTTCCGAGCTGGAAACACGCAGTAAGTTGTAACTAATGCGGGCAGCTTCCATGTTCGGCATCACCAGAATATTGGCGGAACCTTTCAAAGAGCTGTCCGGCATACGGTCGTTGCGAATCGCTTCCACCAGCGCTGCATCGCCGTGCATTTCACCATCAATCATCAGTTCTGGTGCACGTTCCCTGACCAGTTCCAGCGCCTGACGCATTTTGCTCGACGACGGGCAGTCAGAAGAACCAAAGTTGGAGTGCGACAACAAAGCAACGCGCGGCTCAATACCAAAACGACGGACAGTTTCTGCCGCCATCAAGGTGATCTCCGCCAGCTCTTCTGCATCCGGTTCATCATTAACATATGTATCGGCAATAAAGGTGTTACCACTCGGCAGCAGCAGCGCGTTCATGGCACCTGCGGTGTGAACGCCATCGCGATAACCAAAGACATTTTTCACCACGCTAAAATGTTCATGATAATCACCCACCGTACCGCAAATCATTGCATCGGCTTCCCCACGCTGAACCATGATCGCGCCGATCACTGTCGGGTTACTGATCAGCGCCCGCTGCGCCTGTTCCTGAGTGACGCCGCGACGCTTCATGATCTGGAAGTATTCGGTCCAGTACTCTTTAAAGCGCGGATCGGATTCGTTATTGACGATCTCAAAATCAACGCCCGCTTTGATCTGCAAGCCCAGTTTCTGAATGCGCATTTCGATCACGTTCGGACGACCGATAAGGATCGGTTTCGCCAGTCCCAGCGTTACCAGTTCCTGAGTGGCATGCAGAACGCGCGCCTCTTCCCCTTCCGGCAGAACAACGCGCTTCGGCGCTTTGCGAGCCTGGGAGAAAATCGGCTTCATAAACAGGTTGGTTTTGTAAACGAACTCAGTCAGCTTGTCGATGTAGACGTCGAAATCAGCAATCGGACGAGTCGCCACGCCCGACTCCATCGCGGCTTTAGCGACCGCAGGAGCGATCTTAACGATCAAGCGCGGATCAAACGGTTTTGGAATGATGTATTCCGGACCAAAGCTCAGATCCTGATCGCCATACGCTGAAGCCACCACTTCGCTCTGTTCCGCATGGGCGAGTTCTGCAATCGCACGTACCGCCGCCAGTTTCATCTCTTCGTTGATGGCGGTTGCGCCAACGTCCAGCGCGCCACGGAAGATGAACGGGAAGCACAGGACGTTGTTCACCTGGTTCGGATAGTCAGAACGACCGGTGCAAATGATGGCATCCGGACGCACTTCTTTCGCCAGCGGCGGCAGAATTTCCGGTTCCGGGTTCGCCAGCGCCAGGATCATTGGCGCACGAGCCATTTTCTTCACCATTTCCTGGGTCAGCACTTTCGGGCCGGAACAGCCCAGGAAAATATCCGCGCCTTCAATCACATCATCGAGGGTACGTTTGCCGTCATCCACCACCGCATATGCGGCTTTGGTTTCCGCCATGTTTGGCTCACGGCCCTGATAGATAACGCCTTTTGAATCGCAAACCACGATGTTATGTTTTTGCAGACCCAGCGCTACCAGCAGGTTCATACAGGCGATTGCTGCGGCACCCGCGCCGGAAACCACCATCCGCACGTCGGAGATGTTTTTCTCCACCACGCGCAAGCCGTTGAGGATGGCGGCAGTGCTGATAATTGCCGTGCCGTGCTGATCGTCGTGGAATACCGGAATATTCATCCGCTCGCGCAGTTTCTGTTCAATATAGAAACATTCTGGCGCTTTAATGTCTTCGAGGTTGATGCCGCCGAAGGTTGGTTCGAGCGCGGCGACAACTTCAATAAATTTGTCCGGGTCGAGTTCGTCAACTTCAATGTCAAATACATCAATCCCGGCGAATTTCTTAAACAGAACGCCCTTGCCTTCCATCACCGGTTTGCCTGCCAGCGCGCCAATGTTGCCTAACCCCAGCACCGCCGTACCGTTAGAGATCACCGCCACCAGGTTACCGCGGGCGGTATATTTGTAGGCTTTTAACGGGTCTTTTTCGATTTCAAGACAAGGTGCGGCAACGCCTGGTGAGTAGGCCAGCGCCAGATCGCGCTGTGTTGCCAGAGGCTTGGTTGGAGAAACCTGGATTTTCCCTGGAACTGGAAATTCATGGAAATCAAGTGCACTTTGTTTTAACTGGTCATCCATTTGGTTGTTCCTTTCACGTAACGTTCACAAATAAAGTGTGTGGGCAACAGCCCCTGCCCACAACGTGGCGCACATTATTACCCTGCCGGAGTCTACAGACTTTGAGCAAGTCCAAACTCTCACCATTAATATAATGTTTTGGTAATAATCCTATAACACTGATGTTACCTGCTTAATCCAGCAATACCATGCCTGTCTGCTATGCTTTTTTGATGCGTTTAGCGAAATTTCTCAGAAGTGTGAATTAACGCACTCATCTAACACTTTACTTTTCAAGGAGTATTTCCTATGAACGAGTTAGACGGCATCAAACAGTTCACCACTGTCGTGGCAGACAGCGGCGATATTGAGTCCATTCGCCATTATCATCCCCAGGATGCCACCACCAATCCTTCGCTGTTACTCAAAGCTGCCGGATTATCACAATATGAGCATTTAATAGACGATGCTATCGCCTGGGGTAAAAAAAATGGCAAGACCCAGGAACAACAGGTGGTCGCAGCGTGTGACAAACTGGCGGTCAATTTCGGTGCTGAAATCCTCAAAATCGTACCCGGTCGCGTGTCAACAGAAGTTGATGCACGCCTCTCTTTTGATAAAGAAAAGAGTATTGAGAAGGCGCGCCATCTGGTGGACTTGTATCAGCAACAAGGCGTTGAGAAATCACGCATTCTGATCAAGCTGGCTTCGACCTGGGAAGGAATTCGCGCGGCAGAAGAGCTGGAAAAAGAAGGTATTAACTGCAACCTGACGCTGCTGTTTTCTTTTGCACAGGCACGGGCCTGTGCGGAAGCAGGCGTTTTTCTGATTTCGCCGTTTGTCGGGCGTATTTATGACTGGTATCAGGCACGCAAGCCGATGGACCCGTATGTGGTGGAAGAAGATCCGGGCGTTAAATCGGTGCGCAATATCTACGACTACTATAAGCAACACCACTATGAAACCATTGTGATGGGCGCGAGCTTCCGTCGCACCGAACAAATCCTCGCCTTAACCGGCTGCGATCGACTGACTATCGCACCGAATTTACTGAAGGAGCTGCAGGAAAAAGTTTCGCCAGTGGTACGTAAATTAATCCCACCTTCTCAGACGTTCCCACGCCCAGCTCCCATGAGCGAAGCGGAGTTCCGTTGGGAGCACAATCAGGATGCGATGGCGGTAGAAAAACTGTCTGAAGGCATTCGTCTGTTCGCCGTTGATCAACGCAAACTGGAAGATCTTCTTGCCGCCAAACTATAAACCAGCCACGGAGTGTTATATGTCCCGAAAAGACCTTGCCAATGCGATTCGCGCACTCAGTATGGATGCGGTACAAAAAGCCAACTCTGGTCATCCCGGCGCGCCGATGGGCATGGCTGATATTGCCGAAGTGCTGTGGAACGATTTTCTTAAACATAACCCTACCGACCCAACCTGGTATGATCGCGACCGCTTTATTCTTTCCAACGGTCACGCGTCGATGCTGCTCTACAGTTTGCTACATCTGACCGGTTACGACCTGCCGCTGGAAGAACTGAAGAACTTCCGTCAGTTGCATTCGAAAACCCCAGGCCACCCGGAGATTGGCTATACGCCAGGCGTTGAAACCACCACCGGCCCGCTTGGACAAGGTTTGGCGAACGCCGTCGGGCTGGCGATAGCAGAGCGTACACTGGCGGCGCAGTTTAACCAGCCAGACCATGAGATCGTCGATCACTTCACCTATGTGTTTATGGGCGACGGCTGCCTGATGGAAGGTATTTCCCACGAAGTCTGTTCGCTGGCAGGCACGCTGGGACTGGGCAAGCTGATTGGTTTTTACGATCACAACGGTATTTCCATCGACGGTGAAACAGAAGGCTGGTTTACCGACGATACGGCAAAACGTTTTGAAGCCTATCACTGGCATGTGATCCATGAAATCGACGGTCACGATCCGCAGGCGGTGAAGGAAGCGATCCTTGAAGCGCAAAGCGTGAAAGATAAGCCGTCGCTGATTATCTGCCGTACGGTGATTGGCTTTGGTTCGCCGAATAAAGCAGGTAAGGAAGAGGCGCACGGCGCACCACTGGGGGAAGAAGAAGTGGCGCTGGCACGGCAAAAACTGGGCTGGCACCATCCGCCATTTGAGATCCCTAAAGAGATTTATCACGCCTGGGATGCCCGTGAAAAAGGCGAAAAAGCGCAGCAGAGCTGGAATGAGAAGTTTGCCGCCTATAAAAAGGCTCATCCGCAACTGGCAGAAGAGTTTACCCGACGGATGAGCGGTGGTTTACCGAAGGACTGGGAGAAAACGACTCAGAAATATATCAATGAGTTACAGGCAAATCCGGCGAAAATCGCTACCCGTAAGGCTTCGCAAAATACGCTTAACGCTTACGGGCCGATGCTGCCTGAGTTGCTCGGCGGTTCGGCGGATCTGGCTCCCAGCAACCTGACCATCTGGAAAGGTTCTGTTTCGCTGAAGGAAGATCCAGCGGGCAACTACATTCACTACGGGGTGCGTGAATTTGGCATGACCGCTATCGCCAACGGCATCGCGCACCACGGCGGCTTTGTGCCGTATACCGCGACGTTCCTGATGTTTGTTGAATACGCCCGTAACGCCGCGCGGATGGCGGCACTGATGAAAGCGCGGCAGATTATGGTTTATACCCACGACTCAATTGGCCTGGGCGAAGATGGTCCGACGCACCAGGCTGTTGAGCAACTGGCCAGCCTGCGCTTAACGCCAAATTTCAGCACCTGGCGACCGTGCGATCAGGTGGAAGCGGCGGTGGGCTGGAAGCTGGCGGTTGAGCGCCACAACGGACCGACGGCACTGATCCTCTCAAGGCAGAATCTGGCCCAGGTGGAACGTACGCCGGATCAGGTTAAAGAGATTGCTCGTGGCGGTTATGTGCTGAAAGACAGCGGCGGTAAGCCAGATATTATTCTGATTGCCACCGGTTCAGAGATGGAAATTACCCTGCAAGCGGCAGAGAAATTAGCAGGAGAAGGTCGCAATGTACGCGTAGTTTCCCTGCCCTCGACCGATATTTTCGACGCCCAGGATGAGGAATATCGGGAGTCGGTGTTGCCTTCTAACGTTGCGGCTCGCGTGGCGGTGGAAGCAGGTATTGCCGATTACTGGTACAAGTATGTTGGTCTGAAAGGGGCAATTGTCGGGATGACGGGTTACGGGGAATCTGCTCCGGCGGATAAGCTGTTCCCGTTCTTTGGCTTTACCGCCGAGAATATTGTGGCAAAAGCGCATAAGGTGCTGGGAGTGAAAGGTGCCTGATGGTGATTGCCGGATGCTGATTGCCGGATGCGACGCTGACGCGTCTTATCCGGCCTACAGCGTCTTATCCGGCCTACATGTCCCGCCATTTTGTTTAACGGGTGATCCACAACGTGGGCCAGGCGTCTGGCCCATGCCAGTTATCGCAGGTGGGTTCTGCGGCGTAACGCACCAGGCGAAAACGCTGACCGTCAAAGCGCCAGCGCGCCTGAATGCCACAATCGCTTAATCCGCGCCCTTTCGCTAAGGTCACCAGTTCACGCGATTTCTCATCAAATGTTGCGTTCATCAGTTCCAGTTCATTCGTCTCCTGACCGTTGTTGAACGGCAAACGCAACCGAACCGGGCGCGAAGCTAGTGGCTTTTTACGCGACACAATCCATGCCAAATCAATGGTGTTATAGGCCCCTGCCTCACAGCTAATCATCATCAGCGCTTTATCATCAGTCAGCGCAGTGACATTCACCTCACGACGCAATGGATCAAGCGAGCAGCGCAGACCATTCATCCGCCAGTTTCCATAATCCAGCAAATCGTTGCGTTCTTCGAGTGAGAGTGGCGTCGGCGTTGGGTTAACCACCGCGACCTCTTTCAGCGCAGGCGCGGGCGGTACGCTGAGCGGCGGTTCGTCCCCTTTCTTGATCCACGCGGTTTCACTGCCAACGCGCTTTTGCTGAGCATCAATAAACAACAACGCTGCTTTTAAGCCACTCAGAGAAATGGTCTGATCGCCATCGCGTAAGGTGATTGCCTTCCCTTCCTGAATCATCTGCAAAAACGCGGTGATGGTTGCCGTATCATCGGTTACTAATAACCATGGTGAAATCCGCCACTTGTCACCACTTAACGCCAACGGCTCGCCATCTAACAGCAGCCGTGGCGCTATCTCCCCTTCTGACGCCTCCGGCGACTTCAATCCGCCGCGCTCAATACGTAAAACGGCATCGGTATGCGCCCCGGCGCTGCGGCTCAGGGTCATCACCAGTCCATTATGATCGCCCGTATTACGCGCCACGCAGAAATTTTGGTTATTACAGGTGACCTGCCAGTCGGAAAACGCCCGTTGCGCTGGTGCCGCCCACACCAAAGACGTCGGCAACAAAGCGAAAAAAAAGAGAAGGAAAATGCGATAGCGCATGGACGGTACGACCCCAGAAGTTCAAACAAACAGCACAAGTCGTATCTTCGTTGCGCAGGTAGCGCGGCTCAATCGGATTTGTCGGATTGAGCCAATAATAAACAACGAAATATTATTGTTATTTTTCAGTCCATTAAATGTGACGTTTGCAAATAGTTAAGCAATAACACCGTCTTACCGTCACGTATCTCGCCGGTTTTGATCATCTCCAGCGCCTGGCTGAACGGCAGCTCGAGCACTTCAATATCTTCATCTTCGACACCGCCACCGGCGTTAGCGCGCTGATTGTCACTGTATTCGGCGATAAAAAAGTGGATTAGCTCAGTCACACCGCCTGGCGACATATACAGTTCAAATAATTTGCGCACTTCACCCACTTCATAGCCCGTCTCTTCAATCGCTTCTTTGCGAATACACACTTCCGGTTCGTCGTTATCCAGCAGCCCGGCGCAGCTTTCAATCAGCTGCCCGCTTTCATTGCCATTAACCCAGGTAGCGACACGGAACTGACGAATCAGAACCACGGTCTTTTTCTTCGTGTTGTACAGGAGGATCGTCGCACCATTGCCGCGATCGTACACTTCACGTTTATGGCGGATAACTTCGCCGTCTTTGCGCGTGAGATCGTAAGTAATGTTGTGCAGGGTGAAATAGTTATCGGAGAGAATTTTGTCTTTAATGAGGGTGATTTGTTGCGTCATACCGACTCCACAGCGCGAAATGAACAATTATCTTACGCTGTGAAGTCGGGTTTGTCTGCGCAGGCTATCAGTGAGATTTGACT
>OHRK01000143.1_pt1 | contig 9037 bp, 8 predicted proteins | sample 1578481 | NCBI WGS metagenome assembly OHRK01 (sample SAMEA3879515, study PRJEB24766) | human gut metagenome | biome: human-associated habitat; feature: feces | place: USA | collected 1985/1987 | reverse complement strand
CAGCGACGGTTCGCGTCCGCCGCGAATGAGCTGGAACACCTGAACGATAAATTCAATTTCGCGAATGCCGCCTGCGCCGAGTTTGATATTGTCGGTCAAACCACGTCGACGCACTTCACGGGCAATCATCCCTTTCATGTTGCGCAGCGACTGAATCACGCTGAAATCGATGTAACGACGGAAAACAAACGGGCGCAGCATCGCACGCAACTCGTTAGCATAGACGCCTTCGCTATCGCCCATAATCCGCGCCTTGACCATCGCGTAACGCTCCCAGTCGCGCCCCTGCTCCTGGTAATAATCTTCCAACGCGGCAAAGCTCAGCACCAGCGGGCCACTTTCACCAAACGGACGCAGCCGCATATCCACGCGATAGACGAAGCCATCCTGCGTTGGTTGATCCAGCACTTTAATCAGCCGCTGCCCCATGCGGGTAAAAAACTGCGCGTTATCCAGTTCCCGGCGTCCACCCTGCGTACAACCATGTTCCGGCCAGGCAAAAATCAGATCGATATCAGAGGAGAAATTCAGCTCCCCACCGCCCAGCTTACCCATGCCTAAAATCAGCAGCGGTTGCGCTTCGCCCTGCGCATTGCACGGCGTTCCCCACTCGCGGCAGCAGGCGTCATACAGCCAGTCACGCGCCGCAACAATCAGCGTCTCCGCCAGATAGCTGAGCTGCTGCAATATGCTCTCTTCAGTAACCAGTGCCAGCGTTTGCGCCCAGGCGATGCGCACCATAATGCGCCGCCGGAATAGCCGCAGCTCGCGCATTAACCCGGCTTCGTCACTCACATTACAGAGCGCCTCCTGCAACCATGCCGCGTAATGCTGCCATTCGTCGGCCTGCGGCGGTTGGCTTTCCAGTTCCGTCAGCCACTCTGGATGCGCAATCACGCTGTCCTGCACAAAATCACTAAAAGTAAGTACTGACTTCGCCTGTGCGCTAAGTGATTCCTCGGCTAAAGGCTCTGGCAGCCGCTCAACAACGGTCTGCCAGTACTGCTGTAACGGTGAAGAGAGCGGCTTCATAAGCGATTTTATCCTTGCCTGATTAACGTTTTCCGCTGTGCAACCAGAACGGTTCCTGATTGTTTGCCTCATTACGGAAATGTTCAATTTCGATGCGTTGCCCGGTCGCAATAGCGTGATGCAGCCCCTGCCAGTTCTCCAGCCAGGCTTGCGCGACGACAGGATCATAGTAACCCGCCAGCAACAGTATTGAGTCAATATCACGCGTCAGGCGTGGCAACTGGTCACGGTAGCGATCGCCTAACGGCTGGCAGAAAACGCTTTTCAGTTCAGCGGCATGGCGGGAAAGATGGATATCGGCAAAGCGTTTGAAGGAGTCGCTGATTTTGCCCTGCGCTTTGGCATCTAAAAATGGCTGCCATGCTTTGCTTACCAACCATTCGGTCAACGCCAGCTTCGCCATTGCCGTTTCGGTAGAGTAGACCGCCGTCACGGCAGACACCGCAGAAGCAATGGTCGCCTCGCATTGAGTCAGCAGATCACGTAAGTGAGTGCTCGCTTTACGCGGCACAATACCACCGAACAGCATCAGCGTATGACGGACCAGGCTAATGGCTGCCAGCACCTGTTCTTTCGCCGCATCGTTGCCGCGTACCCACAGTTCTTCATGATACTGCCATTGCGCTAACGCCAGCTCGAGCGCCGCTTCCAGCCCCTGTTCCACATCGGCTTTTGCCGCAACATGCAAAATGGTGGTCGGTTTGATTTCACGCGCCGGATTGCCCTGCGCCAGATGATAGCCACGCGCCGCTTTGCTCAGGCTGCCCTGGCGTAATCCGGTTTGCGATACCAGTTGGTTCGCCAGTTTCAGCACCGCGCGCGTGTCGCCGCTAAGCAGTTCCAGTTCCAGCTCACAGATAGGTTCAGCAAATTCACCCGCTTTCACTTCCCCCTGGTCGAGGGCGATTTCAATTTGGCTACCATCGACCGCCACCAGCCATTTTTCGCGATAAAAATCGGTGCTGAACAGCGGCTGCACGCGGGAGGCGAGATCGGCGGGCAATTCGCCGTTCGGCCAGACTTCCGTCGGTAACTGCGCCAGGTCGAGCGTCGGTTCGCTCAACGCCACGTTATATTCCGGGCGCTGATGTAAGCCGCCTGTCACTCTTCCTGCAACTTTCATGGTCATCTCATAGCGACCGTTTTCGCCACGAATACGTAAGCCCATATCGTGCCCACGCAGCCAGTTATCCGGCGTTTCGTAGTAAATATTCAGCAACTGCACGGGGTCATGGTGCTCGCCGCCCAGCGTATTGAGATGGTCACGCAACGCCTCAACGGCACTGTGATTAACAATAAACTTTAATTCGATTTCCTGAGCCATGGCCTTTACTTATCGGTTATGTCACATAAGTGACGATGAACGGCGAACTTAATGCGATCTTTTTTGTCAGTAGATAGTATTTTGCGCCAAATTGCCATGCAACGGGCAATTTGACGGGCGTAAAAGTTTGAAGCAGTGGCAAGACCTGACACAGAGGATTCCGATTGATGTCGAATGCTTTGCGTAGCGACACTGATGCCACTACTATCGTTCCACTTTCCATGACAATAACGACAGCCTGATGCCAAAATTACGCCTGATCGGATTAACTTTACTCGCACTTAGCGCGACTGCCGTCTCACACGCTGAAGAAACGCGCTATGTTTCCGACGAACTGAATACCTGGGTCCGCAGCGGTCCGGGAGATCATTATCGCCTCGTGGGCACGGTTAACGCCGGCGAGGAAGTGACCTTATTACAAACTGACGCCAACACCAATTATGCCCAGGTGAAAGACAGCTCTGGCCGTACCGCCTGGATCCCGTTGAAACAACTTAGCACTGAGCCAAGCCTGCGCTCCCGTGTGCCAGATCTGGAAAATCAGGTCAAAACCCTGACCGATAAACTCACCAATATCGATAACACCTGGAATCAGCGCACCGCAGAAATGCAGCAAAAAGTGGCGCAGAGCGACAGCGTGATCAACGGGTTAAAAGAAGAAAATCAGAAACTGAAAAACGAGCTGATTGTCGCGCAGAAAAAGGTCGATGCCGCCAGCGTACAGCTGGATGACAAACAGCGCACCATCATCATGCAATGGTTTATGTATGGCGGTGGCGTGCTGGGGCTTGGCTTGCTGCTCGGTCTGGTACTGCCGCACCTGATCCCAAGCCGCAAACGCAAAGATCGCTGGATGAACTAAATCGCCTTCTTCGTTGCACTGTCTTATTATTAGGAATTGTGTATTTGACGAAGGGATGATGGCGTGAAGATTTATCTGGTCGGTGGTGCTGTTCGGGATGCATTGTTAGGGCTACCGGTCAAAGACAGAGATTGGGTGGTGGTCGGCAGTACGCCACAGGAGATGCTCGACGCGGGCTACCAGCAGGTAGGCCGCGATTTTCCTGTGTTTCTGCATCCGCAAACGCATGAAGAGTATGCGCTGGCACGTACCGAACGGAAATCCGGTTCCGGTTACACCGGTTTTACTTGCTATGCCGCACCGGATGTCACGCTGGAAGATGATCTTAAGCGTCGCGATCTGACCATTAATGCGCTGGCCCAGGACGATAACGGCGAGATTATCGACCCGTACAACGGTCTGGGCGATCTGCAAAATCGTCTGTTGCGCCATGTTTCCCCCGCTTTTGGCGAAGATCCGTTACGCGTATTGCGCGTGGCGCGTTTTGCTGCGCGTTATGCCCACCTCGGTTTTCGTATTGCCGATGAAACTCTGGCGTTGATGCGCGAGATGACCCATGCGGGTGAACTGGAACACCTGACGCCTGAACGGGTATGGAAAGAGACGGAAAGCGCCCTCACCACCCGCAATCCACAGGTGTTCTTCCAGGTACTGCGCGATTGCGGCGCACTGCGCGTTTTATTCCCGGAAATTGACGCACTGTTTGGCGTTCCGGCCCCTGCCAAGTGGCATCCGGAAATCGATACGGGTATTCATACCTTAATGACGCTCTCAATGGCGGCGATGCTGAGTCCGCAGGTCGATGTCCGTTTCGCAACTTTATGCCACGATCTCGGTAAAGGGCTGACGCCGCCAGAACTCTGGCCGCGTCATCATGGTCATGGCCCGGCGGGTGTTAAGTTAGTGGAACAACTATGCCAGCGTCTGCGCGTGCCAAATGAAATTCGCGATTTAGCCAGACTGGTGGCTGAGTTTCACGATCTCATCCACACCTTCCCAATGCTGAACCCAAAAACCATCGTCAAATTATTTGATTCCATCGATGCCTGGCGTAAACCGCAGCGTGTCGAGCAACTGGCGCTGACCAGCGAGGCTGACGTGCGCGGCAGAACCGGTTTTGAATCAGCGGACTACCCGCAAGGCCGCTGGTTGCGCGAAGCCTGGGAAGTGGCGCAGTCAGTGCCGACAAAAGCCGTCGTTGAAGCGGGATTTAAAGGTGTGGAGATTCGCGAGGAGCTGACCCGACGGCGGATTGCGGCGGTAGCCAGCTGGAAGGAACAACGTTGCCCAAAGCCTGAATGAGTATTGGGCATTTTGCCGGATGCGGCGTGAACGCCTTATTCGGCCTACGCAATCGTTGACAACGCCAAGCATCCGACACTATTCCTCAATTAAAAGAACACGACATACACCGCAGCCGCCACAATAAAGCGATAAATGGCGAACGGGATAAACGAAATGCGCTTAATCAATTGCAGGAAGGTTTTAATCGCTATCAGCGCCACCACAAAAGCGGTGATAAACCCAACGGCAAACATCGGGATATCGCCGCTTGTCAGGAAGCCCCAGCTTTTGTAGAGATCGTTGCGCCCATCATCATCGGCACCGCCAGCAGGAACGAAAACTCGGAAGCAGCGTAACGGCTCACCCCCATCAGCATCCCACCTGAAATGGTCGCCCCGGAACGGGAGAAACCCGGCCACAGCGCCAGACACTGGAAACAGCCAATCATAAATGCCTGACGATAGGTCATATCATCAAGACCCGGCGCACGCGGCTCTTTCGGCTTCAGGCATTCGGCGGCAATCAGCAACAAACCGCCAACGACCAGCGCATACATCACATTTATCGGGTTAAACAATGACTTAATCGTGTCGTGGAACAACAGCCCCAATACCACCGCCGGAATCATCCCCAGCAAAATGTGGATCAGCGTTAAACGACCTTTGCTTTCACCTTCGTGCTGCAACGGGCGGCCAAAGTGGATGCCAATCAGGCCAAACAGACGCCGCCAGAACATCACTACTACCGCCAGAATTGATCCTAACTGGATCACAACTTCAAAGGTTTTCGCCGTGTCGCCCTCAAACCCCAACAAGTGACCGACAATAATCATATGGCCCGTGCTGGATACCGGCAGAAATTCTGTCAATCCTTCGACCACACCCAATATTGCCGCTATCAGCAGCGAGTGCATATCGCTCATCAATAAACCCCTAAATTATTAAAATGTACCGCTTGTCCGAACTACTGCGTATGACCAGGTTATAACCGTTTGGTTTAACAGCTGTAAAATTAATTATTTTCTTTCAGATTATTGCCACGCTCAATGATTACGCCAACATTCGCCGCCCGCGCCACTGCGCCTGGCTTGCTGAGTTTGATACGCACCCACGGCGAGTTGAAGCGTGCTAACAGCAGCTCCGCCACCTCTTCAGCCACGCGTTCCACCAGCGCAAAACGCGCCCCCTCGACGTGGCTGACCACCGTTTCTGCAATGTCAGCGTAACTGAGGCAATCCGCCACATCATCACTTTTCGCCGCTTTACGGTTATCCCACGCCATTTCGATATCGAACACTAACTTCTGTTCGATGGTCTGTTCCCAGTCGTAAACACCAATAGTGGTGATTACCGAAAGTTGCTCTATAAATACAATATCCATCACGTCCTGCCTGCTTTTTGGCTAACCGGATACCACTTCCGGCGAAATGTGCGTATTATCCACAGATTCATCGTTGAACACGAATTTTCAAAACGGAACAGCTTATGAGTGCAATCGCGCCTGGAATGATCCTCATCGCGTACCTCTGCGGCTCCATTTCCAGTGCCATTCTGGTTTGCCGCTTGTGTGGGCTGCCCGATCCGCGAACCAGCGGCTCCGGCAATCCAGGCGCAACCAATGTGTTACGTATCGGTGGCAAGGGAGCAGCCGTAGCAGTACTGATTTTCGACGTTCTGAAAGGAATGTTGCCCGTCTGGGGCGCGTATGAATTAGGTGTCAGCCCCTTCTGGCTAGGCTTAATTGCCATCGCCGCCTGTCTTGGACACATCTGGCCCGTTTTCTTCGGATTTAAAGGAGGAAAAGGCGTTGCTACCGCTTTTGGTGCCATCGCACCCATTGGCTGGGATCTCACCGGAGTAATGGCGGGAACCTGGTTACTGACCGTGCTATTGAGCGGATACTCGTCGCTGGGAGCGATTGTCAGTGCACTGATTGCTCCGTTTTATGTCTGGTGGTTTAAGCCACAATTCACCTTCCCGGTTTCGATGCTCTCTTGCCTGATCCTGCTGCGTCATCATGACAACATCCAACGTCTGTGGCGTCGTCAGGAGACAAAAATCTGGACGAAATTCAAAAGAAAGCGCGAAAAGGATCCCGAGTGATTTCTGGTGGATCTACATGACCTGATAGCCTTCATCGGGCTTGCCCAGCCGTTGCTGGCACCATGCCGCCAGAAATTCCACGCAGACACGTAATTTCATGCTGCGATAGAGCGGCTCCCGGTAAACAGCCCAGATATTGGCGCTTTGTGCATACTCTGGCAATACTTGCACCAGTTTGCCACTCTCCAGAAACGGCAACACATCCCACTCGGAACGCAGCATAATCCCTTTGCCCTCCAGCGCCCATTGCAGCACAATCTCGCCGCTATTGGAGGAAAGATGCCCGCTTACCTTCACCGATTTTTTCTCCTGACCGTTCCCCAACTCCCATATTCCATGGGTCATATCGCGCTCTTTGGTCACCAGACAGTCATGACGACTTAATTCCTGTAGGGATTGTGGCTGCGGATATTTTTGCAGATACTCAGGTGCTGCGCATAATATTCTTTTATTTTTTGTCAAAAGATGCGCAATATAATAATCAGGAATTTCGTCATTAATACGAATATCCAGATCAATATTATCCTGCACTAAATCAATTTGCCGATCGAACAATTCAAAATGCACCTGTAACTCAGGATAATTGCGCATCAGTTCGGTAATAGCTGGCGCAATATGGCTGCGCCCAAAACCAAAACTGCAACCAATACGAATCATCCCCTCCGGGCGCGTTTTGATTTGCGTGACGTCATCGACCAGTCGCTGATATTGGGTGAGGATTTCCAACGCATGTTCGTAACAACGTTGGCCACTTTCAGTCAGCGCCACGCCGCGAGCGGAGCGGTTCAGCAGCGTTGTTGCCAGCGTATTTTCAAGGATTTGGATCCGCTTGGTGACAAATGCAGGCGTCTGCCCAAGCGTCGCCGCTGCGGCGCTAAAACTCCCGCTGTGAACGATTTCTACCAGTACCTGCAAGTCTTTGGCTAAAGGCCAGCTATTCAGCATCGTTAATTATCCGCAGTTGTGATAAGCGCAGTGTATTTCGCAAAACATTGCCATTCCCTGCTCTGGCGCAATATTCATTCTTATTTTCGCGTTGATTCACGAACTGTTAATTACATATTCACGGTGGCAAAAAATATAAAACCACATTTTTAGTGGTAGTTTGTGGCGGTGAATTTTTCCAGACAAATACAAAAACTGGAGTTGCCATGATGAGCGAAAGTAATAAGCAACAGGCAGTGAATAAGTTGACAGAGATTGTCGCTAACTTTACCGCCATGATTTCTACCCGAATGCCTGATGACGTGGTGGATAAACTAAAACAGCTAAAGGATGCCGAAACGTCGTCGATGGGGAAAATTATCTACCATACGATGTTCGACAACATGCAAAAAGCGATTGACCTGAATCGTCCTGCCTGTCAGGACACCGGGGAGATTATGTTCTTCGTTAAAGTCGGTTCCCGCTTCCCACTGCTTGGCGAGCTGCAAAGCATACTCAAACAAGCCGTGGAAGAGGCAACCGTCAAAGCGCCACTACGTCACAATGCGGTAGAAATTTTTGACGAAGTAAACACCGGCAAAAATACCGGTAGCGGCGTACCGTGGGTCACCTGGGACATCATCCCCGACAATGACGATGCGGAAATCGAAGTTTACATGGCAGGCGGCGGCTGCACGCTACCTGGCCGCTCGAAAGTGTTAATGCCGTCAGAAGGCTACGAAGGCGTGGTGAAATTCGTCTTCGAAAATATCTCCACCCTCGCCGTAAACGCCTGTCCACCGGTACTGGTGGGCGTGGGCATCGCCACCTCGGTGGAAACCGCCGCCGTACTCTCGCGTAAAGCCATTTTGCGCCCGATTGGCAGCCGCCATCCCAATCCAAAAGCGGCAGAACTGGAGCTACGCCTGGAAGAAGGACTCAACCGTCTGGGGATTGGTCCACAAGGGCTGACCGGCAACAGTTCAGTGATGGGCGTACATATCGAATCTGCCGCCCGCCATCCGTCAACCATCGGCGTTGCTGTCTCTACCGGCTGCTGGGCGCATCGTCGCGGCACGCTGCTGGTTCATGCCGATCTCACCTTTGAAAATCTGTCTCACACCCGGAGCGCGTTATGAAAAAGATCCTGACAACCCCGATCAAAGCTGAAGATCTGCAAGATATTCGCGTCGGCGATGTGATCTACCTGACCGGTACGCTGGTGACCTGCCGCGACGTTTGTCACCGCCGTTTGATCGAACTGAAACGTCCGATCCCTTACGATCTCAACGGCAAAGCGATTTTCCACGCTGGCCCCATCGTGCGCAAAAACGGCGACAAATGGGAGATGGTCTCCGTCGGCCCGACAACCAGTATGCGTATGGAAAGTTTTGAACGTGAATTTATTGAGCAGACCGGCGTGAAACTGGTGGTTGGCAAAGGTGGTATGGGGCCGCTGACCGAAGAAGGCTGCCAGAAATTCAAGGCGCTACATGTGATTTTCCCGGC
>OHRK01000142.1_pt1 | contig 9063 bp, 5 predicted proteins | sample 1578481 | NCBI WGS metagenome assembly OHRK01 (sample SAMEA3879515, study PRJEB24766) | human gut metagenome | biome: human-associated habitat; feature: feces | place: USA | collected 1985/1987 | reverse complement strand
CCCCTCGGCGCGCATTACGACGGTCAGGGCGTCAACTTCACACTTTTCTCCGCTCATGCCGAGCGGGTAGAACTGTGTGTCTTTGACGCCAATGGCCAGGAACATCGCTATGACTTGCCAGGGCACAGTGGCGACATTTGGCACGGTTATCTGCCGGATGCGCGCCCGGGTTTGCGTTATGGTTATCGCGTTCATGGCCCCTGGCAACCCGCCGAGGGGCATCGCTTTAACCCGGCGAAGTTGTTGATTGATCCTTGCGCGCGGCAAATTGACGGGGAGTTTAAAGATAACCCGCTGCTGCACGCCGGTCATAATGAACCTGACTATCGCGACAACGCCGCCATTGCGCCGAAATGCGTAGTGGTGGTTGATCACTATGACTGGGAAGATGATGCCCCGCCGCGCACGCCGTGGGGCAGCACCATCATTTATGAAGCCCATGTCAAAGGATTAACGTACTTGCACCCGGAGATCCCGGTCGAGATCCGTGGCACTTATAAAGCCCTCGGGCATCCGGTGATGATCAACTATTTGAAACAATTGGGCATTACCGCGCTGGAACTGCTGCCAGTGGCGCAGTTTGCCAGTGAACCACGTCTGCAACGCATGGGGCTAAGTAACTACTGGGGTTACAACCCGGTGGCGATGTTTGCGCTGCATCCGGCGTATGCCTGCTCGCCAGAAACGGCGCTGGATGAGTTTCGCGATGCAATCAAAGCACTGCATAAAGCGGGTATCGAAGTCATTCTTGATATCGTGCTCAACCATAGTGCGGAACTGGACCTCGACGGCCCGTTATTCTCGCTGCGTGGGATCGATAACCGTAGCTATTATTGGATAAGAGAAGACGGCGATTATCACAACTGGACCGGTTGCGGCAACACGCTCAATTTGAGTCATCCGGCGGTGGTGGATTATGCCAGCGCCTGCCTGCGTTATTGGGTAGAAACCTGCCACGTCGATGGTTTCCGCTTTGATCTGGCGGCAGTCATGGGCCGTACGCCAGAGTTCCGTCAGGATGCGCCGTTGTTTACCGCTATCCAGAACTGCCCGGTGCTCTCGCAGGTGAAGTTAATTGCTGAACCGTGGGATATCGCTCCTGGTGGTTATCAGGTGGGAAATTTCCCGCCGCTGTTTGCCGAGTGGAACGATCATTTCCGCGATGCTGCCCGTCGTTTCTGGCTACATTATGATTTGCCTCTGGGGGCGTTTGCCGGGCGTTTTGCTGCCTCCAGCGATGTTTTTAAACGTAATGGTCGTCTGCCGAGTGCCGCGATTAATCTCGTCACCGCGCATGACGGTTTTACGCTTCGCGACTGCGTTTGCTTCAACCATAAACACAATGAAGCAAACGGAGAAGAAAATCGCGACGGGACCAACAACAATTACAGTAACAATCATGGTAAAGAAGGGTTAGGCGGTTCTCTTGACCTGGTTGAACGGCGGCGCGACAGCATTCACGCCCTGTTAACAACGTTGTTGCTCTCCCAGGGTACGCCGATGTTACTGGCCGGTGACGAACATGGTCACAGCCAGCATGGCAATAACAATGCCTACTGTCAGGATAACCAATTAACCTGGTTGGACTGGTCGCAGGCAAGCAGTGGTTTAACCGCATTTACCGCCGCGTTAATCCATCTGCGCAAGCGCATTCCCGCTTTGGTGGAGAATCGCTGGTGGGAAGAAGGCGACGGCAATGTCCGTTGGCTAAATCGATATGCTCAACCTTTAAGCACGGATGAGTGGCAAAACGGGCCGAAACAGCTGCAAATTCTGCTCTCGGATCGCTTTTTGATCGCAATTAACGCCACGCTTGAGGTAACAGAGATTGTTTTACCTGCTGGGGAGTGGCACGCCATTCCCCCATTCGCTGGAGAGGATAACCCAGTGATTACGGCTGTCTGGCAGGGACCTGCACACGGATTGTGTGTGTTCCAGAGATGATAAAAAAGGAGTTAGTCATGGTTAGTTTAGAGAAGAACGATCACTTAATGTTGGCGCGCCAGCTGCCATTGAAATCTGTTGCCCTGATACTGGCGGGAGGACGTGGTACCCGCCTGAAGGATTTAACCAATAAGCGAGCAAAACCGGCCGTACACTTCGGCGGTAAGTTCCGCATTATCGACTTTGCGCTGTCTAACTGCATCAACTCCGGGATCCGTCGTATGGGCGTGATCACCCAGTACCAGTCCCACACTCTGGTGCAGCACATTCAGCGCGGCTGGTCATTCTTCAATGAAGAAATGAACGAGTTTGTCGATCTGCTGCCAGCACAGCAGAGAATGAAAGGGGAAAACTGGTATCGCGGCACCGCAGATGCGGTCACCCAAAACCTCGACATTATCCGCCGTTATAAAGCGGAATACGTGGTGATCCTGGCGGGCGACCATATCTACAAGCAAGACTACTCGCGTATGCTTATCGATCACGTCGAAAAAGGCGCACGTTGCACCGTTGCTTGTATGCCAGTACCGATTGAAGAAGCCTCCGCATTTGGCGTTATGGCGGTTGATGAGAACGATAAAATTATCGAATTCGTTGAAAAACCTGCTAACCCGCCGTCAATGCCGAACGATCCGAGCAAATCTCTGGCGAGTATGGGTATCTACGTCTTTGACGCCGACTATCTGTATGAACTGCTGGAAGAAGACGATCGCGATGAGAACTCCAGCCACGACTTTGGCAAAGATTTGATTCCCAAGATCACCGAAGCCGGTCTGGCCTATGCGCACCCGTTCCCGCTCTCTTGCGTACAATCCGACCCGGATGCCGAGCCGTACTGGCGCGATGTGGGTACGCTGGAAGCTTACTGGAAAGCGAACCTCGATCTGGCCTCTGTGGTGCCGGAACTGGATATGTACGATCGCAATTGGCCAATTCGCACCTACAATGAATCATTACCGCCAGCGAAATTCGTGCAGGATCGCTCCGGTAGCCACGGGATGACCCTTAACTCACTGGTTTCCGGCGGTTGTGTGATCTCCGGTTCGGTGGTGGTGCAGTCCGTTCTGTTCTCGCGCGTTCGCGTGAATTCATTCTGCAACATTGATTCCGCCGTATTGTTACCGGAAGTATGGGTAGGTCGCTCGTGCCGTCTGCGCCGCTGCGTCATCGATCGTGCTTGTGTTATTCCGGAAGGCATGGTGATTGGTGAAAACGCAGAGGAAGATGCACGTCGTTTCTATCGTTCAGAAGAAGGCATCGTGCTGGTAACGCGCGAAATGCTACGGAAGTTAGGGCATAAACAGGAGCGATAATGCAGGTTTTACATGTATGTTCAGAGATGTTCCCGCTGCTTAAAACCGGCGGTCTGGCTGATGTTATTGGGGCATTACCCGCAGCACAAATCGCAGACGGCGTTGACGCTCGCGTACTGTTGCCTGCATTTCCCGATATTCGCCGTGGCGTGACCGATGCGCAGGTAGTATCCCGTCGTGATACCTTCGCCGGACATATCACGCTGTTGTTCGGTCATTACAACGGGGTTGGCATTTACCTGATTGACGCGCCGCATCTCTATGATCGTCCGGGAAGCCCGTATCACGATACCAACTTATTTGCCTATACCGACAACGTATTGCGTTTTGCGCTGCTGGGGTGGGTTGGGGCAGAAATGGCCAGCGGGCTTGACCCATTCTGGCGTCCTGATGTGGTGCGCACGACTGGCATGCAGGCCTTGCGCCTGCGTATCTGGCGGCGCGCGGGCGTCCGGCGAAGTCGGTGTTTACTGTGCACAACCTGGCCTATCAAGGCATGTTTTATGCACATCACATGAATGACATCCAATTGCCATGGTCATTCTTTAATATTCATGGGCTGGAATTCAACGGACAAATCTCTTTCCTGAAGGCCGGTCTGTACTATGCCGATCACATTACGGCGGTCAGTCCAACCTACGCTCGCGAGATCACCGAACCGCAGTTTGCCTACGGTATGGAAGGTCTGTTGCAACAGCGTCACCGTGAAGGGCGTCTTTCCGGCGTACTGAACGGCGTGGACGAGAAAATCTGGAGTCCAGAGACGGACTTACTGTTGGCCTCGCGTTACACCCGCGATACGTTGGAAGATAAAGCGGAAAATAAGCGCCAGTTACAAATCGCAATGGGGCTTAAGGTTGACGATAAAGTGCCGCTTTTTGCAGTGGTGAGCCGTCTGACCAGCCAGAAAGGTCTCGACCTGGTGCTGGAAGCCTTACCGGGTCTTCTGGAGCAGGGCGGGCAGCTGGCGCTACTCGGCGCGGGCGATCCGGTGCTGCAGGAAGGTTTCCTTGCGGCGGCAGCGGAATACCCCGGTCAGGTGGGCGTTCAGATTGGCTATCACGAAGCATTTTCGCATCGCATTATGGGCGGCGCGGACGTCATTCTGGTGCCCAGCCGTTTTGAACCGTGCGGCTTAACGCAACTTTATGGATTGAAGTACGGTACGCTGCCGTTAGTGCGGCGCACCGGTGGGCTTGCTGATACGGTTTCTGACTGTTCTCTTGAGAACCTTGCAGATGGCGTCGCCAGTGGGTTTGTCTTTGAAGATAGTAATGCCTGGTCGCTGTTACGGGCTATTCGACGTGCTTTTGTACTGTGGTCCCGTCCTTCACTGTGGCGGTTTGTGCAACGTCAGGCTATGGCAATGGATTTTAGCTGGCAGGTCGCGGCGAAGTCGTACCGTGAGCTTTACTATCGCTTGAAATAGTTTTCAGGAAACGCCTATATGAATGCTCCGTTTACATATTCATCGCCCACGCTTAGCGTAGAAGCTCTTAAGCACTCTATCGCTTACAAGCTGATGTTTACGATTGGAAAGGACCCGGTCGTCGCCAATAAACATGAATGGCTGAACGCAACGTTATTTGCTGTGCGCGATCGTCTCGTGGAGCGCTGGTTACGTTCAAACCGTGCCCAGTTGTCGCAAGAAACTCGTCAGGTTTACTACCTGTCGATGGAGTTTTTGATTGGCCGTACGCTCTCCAACGCCATGTTGTCGCTAGGAATTTACGAAGATGTACAGGGCGCACTGGAAGCGATGGGGTTAAATCTCGAAGAGCTGATTGATGAAGAAAATGACCCAGGCCTCGGTAACGGTGGCCTGGGACGTCTGGCGGCTTGCTTCCTTGATTCTCTGGCGACGTTAGGGTTGCCGGGGCGCGGTTACGGCATCCGCTATGACTACGGTATGTTCAAGCAGAACATCGTTAACGGTAGCCAGAAAGAGTCGCCAGACTACTGGCTGGAATACGGTAACCCGTGGGAATTCAAACGCCACAACACGCGCTATAAAGTCCGTTTTGGCGGTCGCATTCAGCAGGAAGGTAAAAAAACGCGCTGGATTGAAACCGAAGAGATTCTGGGAGTCGCTTACGATCAGATAATCCCTGGTTACGACACCGACGCGACCAACACGCTGCGTTTGTGGAGTGCGCAAGCCAGTAGCGAAATTAACCTCGGTAAATTCAACCAGGGTGACTACTTCGCGGCAGTGGAAGATAAAAACCACTCCGAGAACGTATCTCGCGTACTGTATCCGGATGACTCCACCTACTCCGGGCGTGAGCTGCGCCTGCGTCAGGAATACTTCCTGGTTTCCTCGACCATTCAGGACATTTTAAGCCGCCATTATCAGTTGCATAAAACCTACGATAACCTGGCGGATAAAATCGCGATTCATCTCAATGATACCCATCCGGTACTGTCGATTCCTGAGATGATGCGTCTGCTGATCGATGAGCACCAATTTAGCTGGGACGACGCGTTTGAGGTGTGTTGTCAGGTCTTCTCCTACACTAACCACACGCTGATGAGCGAGGCGCTGGAAACCTGGCCGGTTGATATGCTGGGTAAAATTCTGCCGCGTCACCTGCAGATCATCTTTGAAATCAACGACTATTTCCTGAAAACCTTGCAGGAACAGTATCCGAACGATACCGATCTGCTGGGACGGGCGTCGATCATTGATGAATCCAACGGTCGTCGTGTGCGTATGGCCTGGCTGGCGGTTGTTGTGAGCCACAAAGTTAACGGTGTATCGGAACTGCACTCTAATCTGATGGTGCAATCGTTGTTTGCCGACTTTGCGAAAATCTTCCCGGGTCGTTTCACCAACGTCACCAACGGTGTGACGCCGCGTCGCTGGCTGGCGGTAGCGAACCCATCGCTTTCAGCCGTGCTGGACGAACACCTGGGCCGTAACTGGCGCACCGACCTTAGCCTGCTTAATGAGCTGCAACAACACTGTGATTTCCCAATGGTTAATCACGCTGTGCATCAGGCGAAGCTGGAGAACAAAAAGCGTCTGGCAGAGTATATCGCCCAGCAGCTGAATGTGGTGGTGAATCCAAAGGCGTTGTTCGATGTACAAATCAAACGTATTCACGAATACAAACGTCAATTGATGAATGTGTTGCATGTGATTACCCGCTATAACCGCATCAAGGCCGACCCGGATGCGAAGTGGGTACCGCGCGTGAATATTTTTGGCGGTAAGGCGGCTTCGGCCTATTACATGGCGAAGCACATTATTCATTTGATCAATGACGTAGCGAAAGTGATCAACAACGATCCGCAGATTGGCGATAAGCTGAAAGTCGTGTTCATCCCGAACTACAGCGTTAGCCTGGCGCAGTTGATCATTCCGGCGGCAGATCTGTCTGAACAGATTTCGCTGGCAGGGACGGAAGCTTCCGGCACCAGTAACATGAAGTTTGCGCTTAACGGTGCGCTGACTATCGGTACGTTGGACGGTGCGAATGTCGAGATGCTGGATCATGTCGGTGCTGACAATATCTTTATTTTTGGTAACACAGCGGAAGAAGTGGAAGAACTGCGTCGTCAGGGCTACAAACCGCGTGAATACTACGAGAAAGATGAGGAGCTGCATCAGGTGCTGACGCAAATCGGCAGCGGTGTATTCAGTCCGGAAGATCCGGGTCGCTATCGCGATCTGGTTGATTCGCTGATCAACTTCGGCGATCACTACCAGGTACTGGCGGATTATCGCAGCTATGTCGATTGTCAGGATAAAGTCGATGAACTCTACGAGCTTCAGGAAGAGTGGACCGCAAAAGCGATGCTGAACATTGCCAATATGGGCTACTTCTCTTCTGACCGTACTATCAAAGAGTACGCCGATCATATCTGGCATATCGATCCGGTGAGATTGTAAGTTCACCAATAAATAGAACGGGGCCAAAGGGTCCCGTTTTTTTCCGCCATCATTTCGGAAAAGTGTCCAGAAGGGGCAAGGGGACTCGGGGAGTATAATTTCACCATTCAAAAAGAATGGAAAGAATAATGCAAAACAGAAAATGGATTTTGACCTCGCTGGTAATGACTTTTTTCGGCATCCCCATACTGGCGCAATTTTTGGCGGTGGTTATTGCCATGCTGGGTGTCGGACTTGCCGGTATTATTGAAGTTTGTAATATCCTTATCACGCCAACAATTTACCTTCTGCTCAAAATTTTTATGCTGGCGCTGGGCGCATTAATGCTATTTTTCTCGGGGCGAGTGGGGAACGTGCCTGAGTTTTGTTACGTTGGGTATGATGGCGTGGGCTTTGCGGTAATTCCCTGAATTAAAAAGTAGGTTAGATTTTTGACAAAGTGCGCTTTGTTCATGCCGGATGCGACGTGAACGTCTTATCTGGCCTACAAGACCATGCAAATTCAATATATTGCATAAACCACGTAGGCCTGATAAGCGTAGCGCATCAGGCAGTTTTGTGTTTGTCATCAGTCTCAGGCCAGATTGAAATCTGACCTGATCACCTTACGTTAATTTACGACGCCAGCGATAACCTCTGCTGCGTATACTCCACCAGCCACTGACTCACACGAGATTGTTGATCCGCATTTAGCCACATGCCTTGTTTTGTGCGACGCCACAGGGCGTCGTCGGCGCGGCGGACCCATTCGTGATCCACCAGGTATTTCAGCTCCGCTTCGTAGAACTCATGACCGAAATCTTCCCCGAGATCGCTTACCGTTCCCGCATTGCCGAGCAGCAGCTCGCTGTTGCTGCCGTAAGTGCGAGCGTAATGACGCGCCAGCGATTCAGTCAGGAACGAATAGCGGCGGCGCAGGCGAGCGGCATAATCGTCGCGGTCGCCTTCAATGGCGCCACCCGGTAGCACACTCTCTTTCGTCCATGCCGGGCCAATACCCTGATAATACGGCGTTAGTTTTTCCAGCGCATGTTCCGCCAGTTTTCGGTAGGTGGTCAGCTTACCGCCGAATACCGACAGCAGCGGTGCTTTGCCATTTTCATCATGAATATCAAGGGTGTAATCACGGGTAATAGCCTGCGGCGAGTCGGACTCATCATCACACAGCGGACGCACACCGGAGTAGGTCCAGACGATATCGTCACGGCTTAACTGCTTTTTAAAGTGCGTGTTATACACATTCAGCAGGTAATTGATTTCACTCTCTTCAATCTTCACCGCTTTCGGATCGCCTTTGTACTCGACATCGGTAGTGCCGATGATGGAAAACTCGTCCATCCACGGGATCACGAACACAATACGTTTATCTTCGTTTTGCAGAATGTAGGCTTGCTTCTGGGTATGCACGCGCGGCACCACAATATGGCTGCCTTTGATCAGGCGAATGCCATAAGGCGAAGGCAGATGCATCCCGTCGTCGAAGAACTGTTTCACCCACGGGCCGGTGGCGTTAACCAAGCCGCGCGCTTGCCAGCTATATTTTTTGCCGGTATCGATATCTTCCGCTTCCACAATCCACAGGCCGTTTTCGCGGCGAGCAGAGGTGGCGCGAGTCCGAGTAAGCACTTCGCCGCCTTTACGCACCACCATCTGGGCGTTGGCGAGTACCAGACGGGCGTCGTCTACCCAACAGTCAGAATATTCGAATCCGCGCTTAATTTCCGGTTTTAACACTGAATTTGCGCCAAAACGCAAACCAGTTGATCCCGGCAAGCTGGTGCGTTTACCCAGATGATCGTACATAAACAGACCAATGCGAATCATCCACGCCGGGCGCAGATGCGGACGATGTGGCAGGCGAAAACGCATCGGGAAGGCGATATGCGGGGCCATTTTCAGCAGCACTTCACG
>OHRK01000136.1_pt1 | contig 9162 bp, 8 predicted proteins | sample 1578481 | NCBI WGS metagenome assembly OHRK01 (sample SAMEA3879515, study PRJEB24766) | human gut metagenome | biome: human-associated habitat; feature: feces | place: USA | collected 1985/1987 | reverse complement strand
TTTAAAAATACTAACTTTAAAATATGTAGTATCAATATATAGAACTCAAACTTCAACGACCATCTAGGTAATAATGTAAGGGATATGTTCATTTCCACAAACTCCTCTTCTGTGGAAACAAGTCCATACTCTCAGGGTTTGTGGAAATAGATTGATAACCTATCACGCTATCACATCAAGACACTCTACTTGGATTCTTACTCTGATACTTCTTCTCCATACGACAAAAAGCCTTGCAACCAAGGCTTTTCATTATCCCTTTCATTCAAAGGTTTCTAGAATTTTACAAGTAGAGCTACGCACTCAACGGTTCGCTGTTACCGTCTCATTTCGTCGTTAACTCCTCATTCTACGACAATTATCGCATGGGCAGTATCACTGCTTCTACTTCGCTGTTCCACCAACTCGTACAAGCAGTGATATTGCCTCAACGTGATGCGTATTCGGGAACAAATCAACTGGTTGTACTTTTATGAGTTTGTAGCCGAGTTCTTGATAGAGCTTGATGTCACGCGCCATAGTTGCTGGGTTACATGAGATATAAGTGATTTTTTCTGGCTGCATGGCAACGCTGGCTTTGATAAAGTTTTCTGTCAAGCCTTTGCGTGGTGGATCAACCAAAATCACACTTGGTTTGATACCGTCTTTGCTCCAAGTTGCCATAGCATGTTCTGCCGAATCAGCAACATAATGGGCATTGGTAATACTGTTTAGCGCAGCATTTCTTTTAGCATCCTCCACAGCTTCTTCAATCACTTCGACGCCGTAAACGGCTTTAACATTTTTGGCAAATGAAAGCCCAATTGTTCCAATACCAGAGTAAGCATCAATGACAATATCTTTAGGTGTCAAGTCTGAAAAATCAATGGCAGTTTGGTAAAGCTTTTCAGCCATTTCAGTATTGACTTGATAGAATGAACGAGCAGAAATTTCATATTGATTGCCAAGCATGCTGTCAACAATCGTATCTTTGCCATACAATGTCTTAAACTCTTTACCGAAAATCGCATTGGTATTTTTATCGTTAATATTTTGAACGATTGACTTAACCGCTGGAAACTCTGCCACAATTTTCTCAATGATTTGCTCAATACGGAAGATTTTTGGGCGTGTTGTCACAAAGACCAGCATCATTTCACCAGAATAATGCCCACGACGAACAACCAAATTACGAATCAATCCAGTTTGCTCTTTTTCATCATAAGGTTTAAGGTCAAAACGGCGAAGCAAATCACGTGTAAAATTAATCAAACGGTCAATTTCTTTATTTTGAATATAATAATCAGAAATCGGCATCAAATCATGAGAATGTTTACGGAAAAATCCTGTCTCCAACTGACCATTAACACGACGAACAGGCACTTGTGCTTTATTGCGATAAGCGTATGAGTGCGCCATACCAAGTGTTTCTGACACCTCGACATCTGAAATACCAGCTGTTTTATAGAGATTATCCATTACTTGTTTGCGTTTAAATTTTAACTGTTCAGCATACGCAAGATGCCCAAAATCCGCAATTCCTGTACGCAAATAATCCACATTCAAATCTTGATTGCGGTGTTCAGAGATTGTCACATACTCCTCAACTTTACCAAATCCGATGTTCTTTTTCACTTTCAAGACGCGCATTTTGATTTTCTCACCTGGAAGTGCATTTTCAACAAAAAAGACGAAACCGTCAACCTTGGCAACACCTGCTCCTTCGTGTGATAAATCCGTGATTTCAGCATCTACAATAGCATTTTTACTTAACATAATTTCCTTTCAGCCAATTCTAAATTGGCAATGTTCTATTTCTCGGTCGCTTTTCTCCATAATAAAAATAGAGAAGCTTAACTGCCTCTCTATTATATCATATCTCTTCCTACCGCAAGCCAAGTTCTTTTAACTCTTCTTGATATTTATCAAAATCAATGGCAATTCCTAAGCCGCCATACATATCGTAGTCATCTGTCCAGTCACCTTCGGCTGGAATGGTTGTTTGCTCGATACCTTCTTGACCACTCGTGATAACAGATAAACCTTCTTTCAAAAGGAATGAATAAGAAACGTTCGTTGAGGTCAAAGCATAGATTTTACCTATTGCAGCTGAACCTGTAAAAAGTTTTGTTGGATCTTTAATCTGGTTGATAATGGCAGAAATAACTTGTTGTTGGCGTTGAGTACGTCCATAATCACCGTCATCATCTTTACGGAAACGAGCATAATTGAGCAAAGTCCGACCATCCATTTTTTGTGTTCTAACTTCAATCGTTTGATTTGGAACAGTACCGTCAGCCTGCATATTGAGATCATCAGGAACTTCAACAGACGAAACTGCTTGACCATCAACCGTACCAAATTTGGCGTCTATTTCAACGCCATTTGGAAATAAGGTATCAATGGCTTCTGCAAAGGTTGCAAAGTCAACCATGACATAATATTTGATGTTAATATCAAAATTATCTTTCAACGTCTGTCGCATGAGTTCCGCACCTTGGTTATTATCCTGCTCTCCTATATTAAAAGCAACATTTAATTTTTGGTCATTTGAATAGTCATTGTAGCTAACACCATCAATATTAACTAAGGTATCGCGCATAAAGCTGACTAACTTAATTTTTCCGTCGCTGTTGCCAATATTCATCACCATAATCGTATCGGTTCTGGCATCTGAAGATCCTTGTGTAACCCGCTGGTCACTTCCTAATATGAGAATATTAGTACCGTCATCGCTATCTTCACCATTGAATGTTTCTGTCACAGCCGCCGTGTAATTTGTCTCACCACTTGAAACATCATTAACACCTTTGAAAAACATGTAAATCATCCCTGCCATGACAAGAATCACCAAGAAACCAAGAAGTTTCAACAGACGCTTAATACGAATTTTGCGACGCTTCTTTTTGGGTTTCTTTGCTTTTTTAGGCGTTACAGGTTCGGGTTCTTGATAAAATGCCTCATTATAATTCTCATAATTGTCTTGATAAGTTGGAAGAATCTCTGCCTGCTGCTCGCTCGTTCTTCTAAAGGAACGTTTCGGCTGCTTTTTTTCTTCTGGGTATTTGGGAAGCCCTTGCGAGGTCCAGTTATCGTCATCATAATAATCCGCTTGATTATCATAAGTACCGTCATAATAATCATCGTAGTAATTGTCATTATAGGCAGACGACGGCTGAGAGCGTGGTGGCTCGTTGACCTCACCAGCTTGTTTTTTATTGTAAAGATAGTTAAATTCTTGCTTTTCACGCAAACTTAAATACTCAAGATTCTTTAAAAGATACTCATATCTTAACTCTTCATGCCGACTTAAATTATTTCTTGCCATATCTCATACCATATCTTTCCCATTTTCATCAGACTAGAGCCAGCACAAGCGCTTAACAATTCCTAAATATCAAAAATCAGAGGATTTTACAGTTTGTAAACATCATAACGTCCGAGGATTTTATAGTCAATGCCAAGAACGTTCAATTCTTCTAGCGCAAATGACACTAGTGTATCATTTTTATTTTCAACATCAACGATGAAAAAATATTCTCCCAAAGCTGTTTTTAGAGGGCGACTTTCAATTTTAGTCAAATCAATGCCACGCCAAGCAAAAACAGATAATGCTTTATAAAGCGCACCAGGCAAGTTATCTGGCAAGGTCAATGCCAATGAAACTTTTTGATTGAGTTTTGCCCAATCAAACGACCGTTTTTGATGCCCTAGTACCCAAAAGCGCGTGTAGTTTTCATCCATTTCTTGAATATCTTGGGCAATAATTTCCAAACCATATTCTTTTGCGGCAGCTACTGGCGCAATGGCAGCAAAGTTTTCCTCTGGATGTTCAGCAATGAAACGTGCGGCGTAGGCCGTACTAGCCGTCATCTCAATTTTTGCTGCTGGATAATGTGCTTTAATGTATTTTTTCCCTTGAGCAATAGCTTGCGGGTGTGAAAAAATCTTTTCAATTTTCTTTGTTTGTGTTGTTGCTAAAAGCTGTTGTTTAATCGGTTGAATGATTTCTGCAATCGCCTCAATTTCAGCTTGATGAAAAAGGTAATCCAACGTTTCATGCACTGAACCCTCGATTGAATTTTCAACAGGGATAATGGCATAATCCACAAAACCTTCTTTATAAGATTTGATAACTTCGGTGATATTTGCAAAAGGTATGCGATTAGCTTCCGGAAATGCCTTAACAGCAACATTATGTGTAAAAGAACCACTTGGTCCTAAATAGCCAACTTTCATCCGATTTCCTCAACAATTTCTTCAGGTGTTTTATCAGCCACTTCAATAATACGATTAGCTGCTGCTTCATACATTTCTTGGCGACCGTCAAAGATTTCTTTGAAAGCTTCCTTGCTATTGTTGACAAACAAAGGACGAACATTTTCCGTATCATGCTCAATGCGGTCATAAAGCGTTTCAAAGTCTGATTTTAGGTAAATCGTTTCTGGATTTCTTGCTAAAATCTCTCTGTTAATCGGATTGATGACAACGCCGCCACCAGTTGAAATGACTTGGTCAGAATCAGCCAATTCCGCAAGCACTTGTGACTCAATTTCACGGAATTTAGCTTCACCCTCTTTAGCGAAAAAGTCTGCGATTGACATGCCGATATGCTCTGTAATCAAAGCATCCATATCAATGTAATTTTCATCTAACAATGATGAAATCGTTGATTTCCCAGACCCCATAAAACCAATAATAATTCTAGCCACGTGAGAGTACCTCCAAATCATTAAAGAAGCTTGGGTAGCTTGTATTAATCGCTTCTGCTCGTTCTAGTTCAACGTCTCCGTCGGACACCAAAAGCGCAGCAACAGCAGTCATCATACCGATACGGTGGTCACCGAAAGTACTGACTTTAGAGCCATGGAGAGGTGTTTTTCCTTTGACAATCATACCGTCATCTGTTGGCGTAATGTCAGCACCCATTGCATTAAGAGCATCCGCAACCACCTGAATACGGTCTGTTTCCTTCACTTTCAACTCTTCTGCATCACGAATAATCGTTGTACCATTAGCTTGTGTGGCAAGAAGAGCGATAATTGGTAATTCATCAATCAAACGCGGAATGATTTCGCCACCAATTTCAACGCCGTGAAGTTCAGATGTTTCAACGGTAATCGTTGCTGATTTAGCAATCTCATCAACGTTTGAAATGGTCATTTTGCCCCCCATTTCCTTGATAACATCAATGATACCAGTACGTGTTTCATTGATACCGACATTTTCAAGGGTTACTTTAGCATTTGGAACAATGAGCCCTGCGACTAACCAGAAAGCCGCTGATGAAATATCACCTGGGACAACCACATCTTGACCAGTAAATTCTTGACCACCTTTGATGCGAATTTCTTTGCCATTAACGTCAATTGCGCCACCAAACTGAACAATCATATCTTCTGTGTGATTGCGTGTTTTTTCTTTTTCAATGATGACAGACTCACCGTCAGCTTGCAAAGCTGCAAAAATAAGTGCTGACTTCACTTGAGCAGACGCCACAGGAAGTTGATAATGAATCGGTTTAAGCGCTTTGCTACCACGCATCGTAAGCGGTGGCAAATCACGGTCTGTTTGCCCTGACACTTCAACTCCCATTTGACGAAGCGGAATGGTCACGCGGTCCATTGGGCGTTTTGACAAACTGTCATCACCAAACATTTCAACCGTAAAATCTTGCCCTGCTAACACGCCAGAAATCAAGCGGATTGATGTTCCTGAATTTCCCATATCTAGTTTGTTTTTTGGAGCTTTAAGCCCGTCAAAGCCAACACCTGTAATGGTTACGATGTTACCGTCGTCTTGGATATCAACCCCTAAATCACGAAATACTTGCATTGTTGACAGCACATCTTCACCACGCAAAATATCATGAACAGTTGTTGTTCCCTTGGAAAGACTGCCGAACATAATTGAACGGTGACTGATTGACTTATCTCCAGGAACTCGCAAAGTTCCTTTTAATTGTGACACATTTGTCAGTAATTTCATACAACTCTCCCATGGTATAGTTTTAATTCTATTGTACCATAAAATAACTGAAAATTTGAACAGTTCTCTAAAATTACTCTTAACAAAAGCTTGCAAATTCATTATGAAACTATCTCAAAACAAAGACATTTCGCCCCCAAACCTCTTTCTCACTTTAGCTCGAAGCATTAAAATTTCTCAAAAAAACAACTGAAAGAAAAGGTTTCAGCTGTCTAATCATTTTATTTTTTACTGTTATCGTCATCCATTGAAAGTACTGACAAGAAGGCTTCTTGTGGCACTTCAACAGAACCGATAGCTTTCATACGTTTTTTACCTGCTTTTTGTTTTTCAAGCAATTTACGTTTACGAGAAACGTCACCACCGTAACACTTAGCAAGCACATTTTTACGAAGAGCTTTAATATCTGAGCGTGCAACGATTTTTTGACCGATAGCTGCTTGAATTGGCACTTCGAATTGTTGACGTGGAATGATTTTCTTGAGTTTTTCAACGATTAATTTACCACGTTCATAAGCAAATTCGTTGTGAACAATGAAGCTGAGCGCATCAACTTTATCACCGTTAAGGAGAATATCCATTTTAACCAATTTTGATTTACGGTATTCTGAAATTTCGTAATCAAAACTTGCATAACCACGTGTTGATGATTTCAATTTATCAAAGAAATCAAAGACAATTTCAGCAAGCGGAATCTGGTAAATGACATTGACACGATTTTCATCAATGTAATCCATTGTCACGAAGTCGCCACGTTTGCGTTGGGCAAGTTCCATGACTGCTCCGACAAATTCTTGCGGAACCATGATTTGTGCTTTCACATATGGTTCTTCGATACTTGCAACCTTAGTTGGGTCTGGGAATTCAGACGGATTTGACACCTCAAGCATTTCGCCATCAGTCGTGTTAACATGGTAAACAACGGATGGTGCTGTCATAATCAAATCAATGTTGAATTCACGTTCCAAACGTTCTTGGATAACGTCCATGTGAAGCAAACCAAGGAAACCACAACGGAAACCAAAGCCAAGGGCTTGTGATGTTTCAGGCTCGAATTGGAGACTAGCATCGTTCAATTGTAATTTTTCAAGTGCTTCACGGAGGTCATTGTATTTATTTGATTCAATTGGGTAAAGACCAGCAAATACCATTGGGTTCATTTGTTTGTAACCATGAAGCGGTGCTTCTGCTGGATTTTCAGCAAGAGTTACTGTATCACCCACACGGGTATCAGCAACTGTCTTGATTGATGCTGCGATATAACCAACATCACCAGTTGCTAAGAAATCACGTCCAACAGCTTTCGGCGTGAAGATACCAACTTCTGCAACATCAAACGTTTTACCATTTGACATCAATTGAATCTTATCACCAGGTTTTACCATACCATTAACGATACGAACTTGCAGAATAACCCCGCGGTAAGCATCATAAACAGAGTCAAAGATAAGCGCTTGAAGCGGTGCTTCAACATCTCCTGCTGGCGCTGGCACGTACTCAACAATTTGTTCAAGGATTTCTTCAATCCCGATACCTGCTTTTGCTGAAGCAAGCACAGCCTCTGAAGCATCAAGACCAATCACATCTTCGATTTCTTGACGCACACGCTCCGGGTCTGCTGCTGGCAAATCAATTTTATTGATAACTGGCAGAATTTCCAAATCATTATCAAGGGCTAGGTAAACATTGGCAAGCGTTTGAGCTTCGATACCTTGTGCCGCATCAACAACCAAAATTGCCCCCTCACAAGCCGCCAAAGAACGTGACACTTCATATGAAAAGTCAACGTGTCCTGGGGTGTCAATCAAGTGGAAAATGTAGGTTTCACCGTCTTTAGCCGTGTAGTTCAACTCAATCGCATTAAGCTTAATCGTGATACCACGCTCACGCTCCAAATCCATGCTATCCAAGAGTTGAGCTTGCATTTCACGACTAGAAACCGTCTCAGTTTTTTCCAAAATACGGTCAGCCAAAGTTGACTTCCCGTGGTCAATGTGTGCAATGATAGAGAAATTACGAATCTTCTCTTGTCGTTTTTTTAATTCTTGAATATCCATCTTACAATCCTATACAATTAATCATTATTTCTATTATAACAGATAAACAGAAACGTTGCTATAAAAAGTTTTAGAAGTCATTTCAAGAAAAAAGCATCATAAGATGGTAAAATAAACAGCACAGCTATAAAACTACACGGTCTACCTCTAATTAGGAGGAATGAGTTTTGGAACCATTCGAAACAACACAGCTCTAAAACAGAACAAATCGACAGCAAAGCAGACAGCGCGTTTTGGAACCATTCGAAACAACACAGCTCTAAAACGTCGATTTCGGACAATTCGTAAAAGCGGAAGTTTTGGAACCATTCGAAACAACACAGCTCTAAAACATAAATCAACTTCTTAAAACCATTTAACAGGTTTTGGAACCATTCGAAACAACACAGCTCTAAAACTATTCAATCGCTTCTTGAACTATCCAGCTTGTTTTGGAACCATTCGAAACAACACAGCTCTAAAACAGGTCTAAATGATAGATATACAACTTGCTAGTTTTGGAACCATTCGAAACAACACAGCTCTAAAACATGACTTGCTAAACTCTTTATCCGCAAACAGTTTTGGAACCATTCGAAACAACACAGCTCTAAAACTCAGTATCAAGACCTTCAGGAAGAAGAACGGTTTTGGAACCATTCGAAACAACACAGCTCTAAAACAGTTAAATGAACGACCTTCTTCGCTATCAGGTTTTGGAACCATTCGAAACAACACAGCTCTAAAACGTCTGTTGGTACGTTGCCTTTTTCGAGCTTGTTTTGGAACCATTCGAAACAACACAGCTCTAAAACTTAACAGCAGGCTGGCATTACATTAGAGTGGTTTTGGAACCATTCGAAACAACACAGCTCTAAAACACAAGAATTGGATGAAATTAAAGACCTTCAGTTTTGGAACCATTCGAAACAACACAGCTCTAAAACATATAATTCAGCTAACAACGGTTGGTATCCGTTTTGGAACCATTCGAAACAACACAGCTCTAAAACCTTGATTATCGAGTAGATGTCAAACAGCACGTTTTGGAACCATTCGAAACAACACAGCTCTAAAACATACCAGCGGTCGCATTAGGAATGACACTCGTTTTGGAACCATTCGAAACAACACAGCTCTAAAACTCCATACTTGGAAA
>OHRK01000135.1_pt1 | contig 9185 bp, 8 predicted proteins | sample 1578481 | NCBI WGS metagenome assembly OHRK01 (sample SAMEA3879515, study PRJEB24766) | human gut metagenome | biome: human-associated habitat; feature: feces | place: USA | collected 1985/1987 | reverse complement strand
CCACTGGCTCATGCGTTGTCCTCCACCAGAGTTACTGGGATACGTTCATACGGCGTTGCCGGACGGTGCTGTTCGCGCTCTGGCACCATCTGCACGTTCGGGTCACGCTTGTCGCTGTTGATGAAGTGTTTGAAGCGAGTCTGCGCAGACGGCGTATTGACCGTTTCAGTCCACTCACACAGTACCGCTTCACGCAGGCGCGCCATCTCTTCTTCCAGATGTGCGTTCAGCCCCAGTTTGTCGTCAATGATCACTGCTTTCAGGTAATCGATGCCGCCTTCGAGGTTTTCTAACCACGGTGCGGTACGCGTCAGTTTGTCGGCAGTACGGATGTAGAACATCATGAAGCGGTCGAGATATTTGATCAGCGTTTCGCGATCGATATCCGCCGCCAGCAGATCCGCATGACGCGGTTTCATGCCGCCGTTACCGCAAACATACAGGTTCCAGCCTTTTTCAGTGGCGATAATACCCACGTCTTTACCCTGAGCTTCTGAACATTCACGGGTACAGCCGGAGACACCGAACTTCATTTTGTGCGGCGTACGGATGCCTTTGTAGCGGTTTTCCAGTTCCACGCCGAGGCCGACGCTGTCGCCAACGCCGTAGCGGCACCAGGTGCTACCCACGCAGGTTTTCGCCATACGCAGTGCTTTCGCATAGGCATGACCGGTTTCGAAGCCGGCTTCAATCAGCTGACGCCAGATCTCCGGCAGATCGTCTTTCTGTGCGCCAAACATCGCCAGACGCTGGGAGCCAGTGATCTTGGTGTAGAGATTAAATTCACGCGCGATACGACCTACCGCCATCAGCCCTTCCGGGGTGATTTCACCGCCCGGAGAACGCGGGATCACCGAGTAGGTGCCGTCTTTCTGGATGTTAGCGAGGAAGTTGTCGTTAGAATCCTGCAGCGGAGTATGTTCCGGCTTCAGAATGTATTCGTTCCAGCAGGAGGCCAGCAGCGAACCGACGGTTGGTTTACAAACTTCACAACCGTAGCCTTTGCCGTGTTTCGCCAGCAGTTCTTCGAAGGTTTTAATGCCTTCAACGCGGATCAAATGGAACAGTTCCTGACGCGAATAAGCAAAGTGTTCGCACAGGTTGTTGTTAACTTCGATGCCCTGTTTCGCCAGTTCCGCGTTCAGTACCTGAGTGACCAGCGGGATACAGCCACCGCAGCCAGTACCCGCTTTGGTTTCAGCTTTCAGCGCCGCAACTGTGTGGCAGCCTTTGTTGATGGCAGCAATCAGATCACCTTTGGTGACGTCGAAGCAGGAGCAGATTTGCGCGCTGTCCGGCAGTTTATCAACACCGATAGACGGCTTGCCGCTACCCGAGTGTGCTGGCAGGATCAGGGAATCCGGGTTTTCCGGCAGTTCGATAGCGTTCAGCACCAGTTGCAGCAGGTTACCGTAGTCGCTGGTATCGCCCACCAGTACCGCACCGAGCAGGGTTTTGTTGTCTTCGCTGACAATCAGGCGTTTGTAGATCTCTTTACTTTCGTCGAGGTAAACGTAGCTACGTGCGCCAGGCGTGCGACCGTGCGCATCACCAATACCGCCTACGTCTACGCCCAGCAGTTTCAGCTTGGCGCTAAGGTCAGCACCTTCAAAGGCGTTTTCGCTACCGAGAATATGGTCAACGGCGACCTGCGCCATTTTGTAGCCAGGTGCTACCAGACCAAATACACGGTTGTTCCAGCTTGCGCATTCACCGATGGCGTAGATATCCGGATCGGAAGTCTGGCAGGAATCATTAATGACAATACCCCCACGCGGAGCAACGTCCAGACCACACTGGGTTGCCAGCTTATCGCGCGGACGGATACCGGTAGAGAAGACGATAAAGTCGACTTCCAGTTCGCTGCCGTCGGCAAAACGCATGGTTTTACGCGCTTCAACACCTTCCTGCACAATCTCAAGGGTGTTTTTGCTGGTGTGAACGCGCACGCCCATACTTTCGATTTTGCGACGCAGCTGCTCGCCGCCCATCTGATCAAGCTGTTCTGCCATCAGCATAGGGGCAAATTCGATAACGTGGGTTTCAATACCTAAGTTTTTCAGCGCGCCTGCGGCTTCCAGACCTAACAGGCCGCCACCAACAACGGCACCGCGTTTGCTGCGACGGGCGCAGGATTCAATGGCGTTGAGGTCTTCAATAGTGCGATAGACAAAGCAGTCCTGAGTATCAGAACCTTTGATTGGCGGGATCCACGGGTAGGAACCGGTTGCCATGATCAGCTTGTCATAAAAAACGGTACGTCCGGCGCTGGAGTGAATCACCTTCTCCTGACGGTTGATGGTGATAGCGCGTTCGCCGACCAGAACTTTGATGCCGTGTTTCTCGTAGAAGCCTTCGCGCACCAGCGACAGCTCTTCGGCGGTGTGGTGAGAGAAGTAAGACGAGAGGTGTACGCGGTCATAAGCGATGCGCGGTTCTTCACAGAAAACGGTAATATCAAAGTTGGCCGCATCAGATTTATCAAGAAGATCTTCGATAAAGCGATGGCCGACCATACCGTTACCGATAATTGCGAGTCTGACTTTGCTCATTTTTGCCTCGATTTCTTTTCTATTACCGCCTACCTTAACGATTCAGCAACCCCGCTTATTGATGTAAATCAAATTCACCTTTATATACTCCTTAATGGGTATATTGCTGATTTGTATAAATTTTCTTAAGTCACGGAATTGTCTGATATTTCATGTTTGTGCAAAAAATAGACAAAATGAGCGGGTTTATAGAAATAGATGCACGTAGCGGGGGAAGAGAGGAAAAGGCCGGACGACGATAGTGCCGTCCGGCATGAGCAATTAATGAGAGGTCAGGGTGTTATGCTGACGGTGACGGCTGACGAAACCTAACAGGAAGCACATCACAAAGACGACAGCGTACAGACCGTTTGCTGTAAGCAGTGCCGCCTGCGGACCGCTATGTTCAACGATCGGGCCGGTAACCACAAAGGTCAACATAGTACCGATGGTTCCGCAGGTCAGGACAAAGTTAACCAGTTTTGGCGACGGTACTTTGGTCTGCTGTGAACCCAGGGTGATGATGGTGGTATAGATCGCGCTGGAGAAGAAGCCCAGAGCGAGAATTGACCACGCCATATGTGCTGGTGTTCCGGTGTTAAAGACGTACATCAGAATCGCAGCCAGACCAGCCAGTACGGTCAGAATGCGTTGCAAATCAAAGAAGCGAAGAATAAAGCTGAACGCCCACATGCCGACCATGTATGACATCCAGAAGTTACTCACCAGCGTGCCCGCGTCGTTCAGGCTCATGCCCAGGCCTTTGGCATACTCAGGCACCCAGGAGATAAAACCTAACTGACCGAGGATGTAGCACAACGCCGCAACAGAGAGAAACAGTACGCCGATCCCCCACTTTTCTTTCTCTACCGGAGCATCCGTTTTTGGCGCATGTTTGCCCAGCGCCGGGAACTCACAGCCGAAGGTCAGAATAAAAATAGCGACATACACCAGCCCGATGCAGGCATAAACCCAGTACCACTCAATGCTGCGCGCCAGTAGAAACGCGGCGATCATTGGGAAAATCATCCCAGCCATACTGAAGAAGGAGTCGGTAAATAACAGGCGGGAACCGCGCTGACGCCCTTCATACATTTGTGTTACCAGGAATGTACCAATCGACATGGTGATGCCGCTGACCACCCCGAGAATGAACATCGCCGCCGAGAACAGCGCCAGGCTGTGGCTGAACATCAAACCGGCAACCGCCAGCACCATCAGGAGAAAGCCAAAACGTAACTGCGTTTTCAACGGGACGATTTCCATCAGCCAGGCGTTGAGGAAGATAGAGATTAAAATGCCGGCGTTGAGGAAGGTGAAGGTATTACTCATACTGGAAACAGGCAGATTGAAATAATCGGCGATATTTCCCATCACCATCCCGGTGACAATAACCAACGCACCAGTCAGTGCGTAGGAGAGAAAGCTAATCCATGTGAGCTTGATGCGATTGCTGTTAGTCATGATTGGCCTGCGTTCAAAAATAAAATGGCATAGCGGGATATGCCGCGAGCGGGCGATTTTAGGTGATTTTGTGATCTGTTTAAATGTTTTATTGCAATCGGTTGCTAAATTGCATTTTAAGAGGTGATTTTGATCACGGAATAAAAAGTGATCGTCAGGTTACATATATTTCAGATACGTAAAATTAGGTAAAGGGATGGCCTTGTTCTTGAAGGCTATTTAGAATCTCTTCACTTGCTTTTTTTCTGCTCTGTTTGTTAAGGAAATCTCATGTTCAAATCGACCCTGGCGGCGATGGCTGCTGTTTTCGCTCTTTCTGCTCTTTCTCCCGCAGCAATGGCAGCGAAAGGGGACCCGCACGTATTGTTGACAACCTCAGCTGGTAACATCGAACTGGAGCTGGATAAACAAAAAGCGCCAGTGTCTGTGCAAAACTTTGTCGATTATGTGAACAGCGGTTTTTATAACAACACTACCTTTCACCGCGTCATTCCTGGCTTTATGATTCACCGAGCAGATGCAGCAGAAAAAACCAAACCCGCCAATCAAAAATGAAGCCGATAACGGCCTGCGCAACACGCGTGGCACCATCGCGATGGCACGTACCGCTGACAAAGACAGCGCCACCAGCCAGTTCTTTATCAACGTTGCCGATAACGCCTTCCTTGACCATGGTCAGCGTGATTTCGGTTACGCGGTATTTGGTAAAGTGGTGAAAGGCATGGACGTTGCCGATAAGATTTCCCAGGTGCCGACTCATGACGTTGGTCCGTACCAGAATGTGCCGTCAAAACCGGTAGTTATCCTTTCCGCTAAAGTCCTGCCGTAATGATTTCTCGCGCGGGCAATCTTGCCCGCGCTTCTGCTCTCCCGGCGTAACCCGGATTTGCCGCTTATACTTGTGGCAAATGGACACGTTCAGGGAGGCATCAAGTGAAGAAACTCACCGATAAGCAAAAGTCCCGTCTCTGGGAGCTTCAGCGTAATCGTAATTTTCAGGCCAGTCGCCGTCTTGAAGGCGTCGAGATGCCTTTAGTCACTCTTACTGCCGCAGAGGCTTTAGCGCGCCTTGAAGAGCTGAGGAGTCACTATGAGCGATAAATTCGGCGAAGGGCGCGATCCGTATCTTTATCCAGGCCTTGATATCATGCGTAACCGGCTGAACATCCGCCAGCAGCAGCGGCTGGAACAGGCCGCTTACGAAATGACGGCGCTGCGTGCTGCGACCATTGAGCTTGGTCCGCTGGTGCGCGGTTTACCGCATTTGCGAACTATCCATCGCCAGCTGTATCAGGATATTTTCGACTGGGCAGGGCAACTGCGTGAAGTTGATATTTATCAGGGTGATACGCCGTTCTGCCACTTTGCTTATATCGAAAAAGAGGGCAATGCCCTGATGCAGGATCTGGAGGAAGAAGGTTATCTGGTTGGCCTGGAGAAAGCGAAGTTCGTCGAGCGGCTGGCGCATTACTATTGTGAAATCAACGTGCTGCATCCCTTCCGGGTGGGAAGTGGTCTGGCACAGCGGATCTTCTTCGAGCAACTGGCGATTCATGCCGGATATCAACTGAGCTGGCAGGGTATCGAAAAAGAGGCCTGGAATCAGGCAAATCAGAGTGGGGCAATGGGGGATCTCACCGCACTGCAGATGATATTTAGCAAAGTGGTAAGCGAAGCCGGGGAATCTGAGTAAAATAGCGCGGTTCTTTTGTACCGGAGCCGCCATGATCCTGCTTATAGATAACTACGATTCTTTTACCTGGAACCTCTACCAGTACTTTTGTGAACTGGGGGCGGATGTGCTGGTTAAGCGCAACGATGCGTTGACGCTGGCGGATATCGACGCCCTTAAACCACAAAAAATTGTCATCTCACCTGGCCCCTGTACGCCAGATGAAGCCGGGATCTCCCTTGACGTTATTCGCCACTATGCCGGGCGCTTGCCGATTCTTGGCGTCTGCCTCGGTCATCAGGCAATGGCGCAGGCATTTGGCGGTAAAGTTGTGCGCGCCGCAAAGGTCATGCACGGCAAAACCTCGCCGATTACACATAACGGTGAGGGCGTATTTCGGGGGCTGGCAAATCCACTTACCGTGACACGCTACCATTCGCTGGTGGTGGAACCTGACTCATTACCAGCGTGCTTTGACGTGACGGCCTGGAGCGAAACCCGCGAGATTATGGGGATTCGCCATCGCCAGTGGGATCTGGAAGGTGTGCAGTTCCATCCAGAAAGTATTCTTAGCGAACAAGGACATCAACTGCTGGCTAATTTCCTGCATCGCTGATTTCTGATTGCCATTTAGTGATTTTTTATGCATATTTTGTGGTTATAATTTCACATTTGTTTATGCGTAACAGGGTGATCATGAGATGGCAATTGAACAAACAGCAATTACACGCGCGACTTTCGATGAAGTGATCCTGCCGATTTATGCTCCGGCAGAGTTTATTCCGGTAAAAGGTCAGGGCAGCCGAATCTGGGATCAGCAAGGCAAGGAGTATGTCGATTTCGCGGGTGGCATTGCAGTTACGGCGTTGGGCCATTGCCATCCTGCGCTGGTGAACGCGTTAAAAACCCAGGGCGAAACTCTGTGGCATATCAGTAACGTTTTCACCAATGAACCGGCGCTGCGTCTTGGGCGTAAACTGATTGAGGCAACGTTTGCCGAACGCGTGGTGTTTATGAACTCCGGCACGGAAGCTAACGAAACCGCCTTTAAACTGGCACGCCATTACGCCTGTGTGCGTCATAGCCCGTTCAAAACCAAAATTATTGCCTTCCATAACGCTTTTCATGGTCGCTCGCTGTTTACCGTTTCGGTGGGTGGGCAGCCAAAATATTCCGACGGCTTTGGGCCGAAACCGGCAGACATCATCCACGTTCCCTTTAACGATCTCCATGCAGTGAAAGCGGTGATGGATGATCACACCTGTGCGGTGGTGGTTGAGCCGATCCAGGGCGAGGGCGGTGTGACGGCAGCGACGCCAGAGTTTTTGCAGGGCTTGCGCGAGCTGTGCGATCAACATCAGGCATTATTGGTGTTTGATGAAGTGCAGTGCGGGATGGGGCGGACCGGCGATTTGTTTGCTTACATGCACTACGGCGTTACGCCGGATATTCTGACCTCTGCGAAAGCGTTAGGCGGCGGCTTCCCGATTAGCGCCATGCTGACCACGGCGGAAATTGCTTCTGCGTTTCATCCTGGTTCTCACGGTTCCACCTACGGCGGTAATCCTCTGGCCTGTGCAGTAGCGGGGGCGGCGTTTGATATCATCAATACCCCTGAAGTGCTGGAAGGCATTCAGGCGAAACGCCAGCGTTTTGTTGACCATCTGCAGAAGATCGATCAGCAGTACGATGTATTTAGCGATATTCGCGGTATGGGGCTGTTGATTGGCGCAGAGCTGAAACCACAGTACAAAGGTCGGGCGCGTGATTTCCTGTATGCGGGCGCAGAGGCTGGCGTAATGGTGCTGAATGCCGGACCGGATGTGATGCGTTTTGCACCGTCGCTGGTGGTGGAAGATGCGGATATCGATGAAGGGATGCAACGTTTCGCCCACGCGGTGGCGAAGGTGGTTGGGGCGTAAATACGAAGCATCAGGCAAAAGATGTCGGATGCGGCGTGAATGCCTTATCCGATGGTTTAGCCTGCATTACGCCTTCGAATCCCGCAACTTGCGACTCAGCCAAATCCCGTGATGCGGTCGCTGACGCCATGCCATCGACGAAATGGTGTGCATGGTGTTCAGATGACCAATAACCCGCTGTAAATGCTGCTCCAGCGTACCTGCCGCGCCTTCGTGCGGCTGCATCTCCGGCGCATCCATGATATTGGCATCGCCAGAACTACCCGGTTCGTCATACTCCAGTCGCTGCTGACAACGCTGAATGGCGATTTCACAAGACTGTAAATACTCTTGTGCCAGTTCAGGTGGCAATGCCCGGTGTTCCCGCGCCAGCGTGGTCATGGCATTAATATGCTCAACAATAAACTGGCTGTGCGTTACCCACAGTTTCATATCTGCCAGATAATGGCTGTTAAACGCCGGTTCCTGCATCGCCTGATTCAATGAGTTATACAGAGTGTTATGTGCCTGATTTACCCGCATTCGCTGCCAGGCCAGTGGCGTAGGTTGCGGATCCTCGCTAAGAATCAAGCGAATCGCTTCCTGATAGGCTTCTAAAGCATCATGGGCGTTTTTACGCAATAACCCGCTCTGCCACTGCGGCCACAGCCAGACAGTACCGCCGAAAGCAATTAAACAACCAATAATGGTATCGATAAGACGCGGAAGGATGTATTGCTCGCCGTTCAACCACAATAGTTGCAGGGTATACACTGCGGTAATAGTAAAACCGACCGTCGCCCAGCCGTAGTTTTTGCGCAATATCAGGTAGCTGGCGAGGGTGGTAATCAGCATCAACGTCAGGGTGTAACCTTCGGGAATTTTAAAGTGCAGCGCCACGCCCGCAATGATTAACCCGACCACGGTTCCCACGGAGCGATTCACAATCCTCAGACGGGTTGCGCCATAGCCATTTTGTGTCACCAGCAATACCGTCATCAGGATCCAGTACGACTTCGGCAGATGCAGCGCGGTGCCCATCAGGCTGGCAACGCTTAACATCACACTGAGTCGTCCGGCATTGCGTAGCGCCGGAGACTTTAGTGACAGATAACTTTTCAGCGCCGGAAGTAATGGCATTCGCCGCTGTTTATCGGCCAGTAAGTCACGGGCATAGAGCGGTTTTTGGGTGCGCAGCACGCGGGCGATGCGGCTGAAATGCCAGTAGCAGAATTGCCCAACCGGATTATCCGGATGCTGGCGGGCGATTTTTTCCAGTGCGCCAATTTGCTTTTCCATCGTAAAACGCGTTGGCAGGCGATGGTAAAGAATGTCATCAGCCAGCACGCGCAGGCGAGCGGCGACGGTTTGCGCATTCCAGCGGATAACTTCTTCCGCATGGCTACGCTCGACCAGCTTTTGCACCTCTTCCGGCTGATGCAAACTGACCGAAATATGTTCCTGTAAATCCAGCGCCTCCTGGAAAATACGCAGCATCCGCTTGTAGTCAGTATTATTTTGCGCGGAAAGCATATGCATTTGCTGATAGCACTGGGTAATTAGATCGACCGCTTTTTGCTGGCGCACCAGCAGCGGCGGCAGCGCTTTTTCAGGGTC
>OHRK01000129.1_pt1 | contig 9302 bp, 8 predicted proteins | sample 1578481 | NCBI WGS metagenome assembly OHRK01 (sample SAMEA3879515, study PRJEB24766) | human gut metagenome | biome: human-associated habitat; feature: feces | place: USA | collected 1985/1987 | reverse complement strand
CGGTACAAACGCGGGCCACGGTGCTGCGGCGCAGTTCTGTTAATACGTCTGCGCGATGCGGATTTTCAACACCAATCCACGCTTTTGCTTCAGCGGAACCTAAATCCAGCGCACAGCTTTCCGAGGTCACCGGTGCCGCACAGTTGGTGGTGGCGCACTTTGCTTCTGACGGCGCGGGGGCCGCTTGTCCCATTGACGCCATCACGCTGCGTACAATTTCTTCAATCTGTTTTTGATCCATGATATGTTATCTCCGCGTCATCAGAAGAACAGTGACGGATCGCCCGCCCGTTTGGTCAGGCGACCGTTTGCCATAATGCCCATGCTTTCCAGCCAGCGTTCAAACTCCGGTGACGGGCGCAGGTTGAGTAACTGACGCACAGTGGCGGTATCGTGGAATGCGGTGGTCTGGTAGTTGAGCATGATGTCATCACCCAGCGGCATCCCCATGATGTAGTTGCAGCCTGCGGTGGCGAGCAGGATCATCAGGTTTTCGTTGAGGTTCTGGTCAGCGTCAGCGTGGTTGGTATAACAGCAGTCACAGCCCATAGAGATGCCGCTCAGCTTGCCCATAAAGTGATCTTCTAAGCCAGCACGGATAATCTGGCGGTCGTTGTAGAGATACTCCGGCCCAATAAAGCCGACCACGGTGTTGACGATAAACGGATCGTAATGACGCGCCAGCCCGTAGTTACGTGCTTCCATCGTTACCTGGTCTGCGCCGAAGTTAGCGCCAGCGGATAGCGCAGAGCCTTGTCCGGTTTCGAAGTAGAGGCAGTTTTCCCCGGCGATACGGTTGAACTCCGCGCCCACTGCGCGCGCTTCGTCGAGCATCGCCAGCTCCACGCCAAACTCTTTCAGCCCTTTTTCGCTGCCACAGATACTCTGGAAAATCAGCCCGCCCGGTGCGCCACGACGGATCGCTTCGATCTGGGTGGTGACGTGCGCCAGTACACAGCCCTGAGTTGGGATGTTGAATTTGTCGATCACGCCATAGATGGTATCCAACACGCGGCTTAAGTTTTCCACGTCGTCAGTCACCGGGTTAACGCCGATCACCGCATCGCCCACCCCGAAGGAAAGCCCTTCGTAGATTTGCGCGGCGATACTTTGCACGTCGTCACGGGTGTCATTTGGCTGCAAACGGGCGCTAAAGGTGCCCGGAATACCGATGGTGGTATTGGCCTTTTTGATTACCGGCATTTTCTTCGCGCCGTAGATCAGGTCCGCGTTGGAGCAAATCTTCGCTACCGCCGCGACCACTTCCGAGGTCAGCCCTTTGCGGGTAAAGGCAATGTCGTCCACGCTGGTTTCATCGCTCAGCACATACTCACGCAGTTCGCTGATGCTCCAGTTTTTAATCTGGTTGTAGGCCGTTTCGTTAACATCGTCCTGAATCAGCCGCGTCACGCAGTCATCTTCATAGGCAATCACCGGATTATTGCGGATGTCCGCTACGGTCATTTCCGACAACACCTGCTTTGCCGCCACGCGCTCCTGTGAGCTTGCCGCTGCGACGCCCGCCAGCACATCCCCCGAACGCAGTTCGTTGGCTTTAGCCAGCACCTCTTTTACATCCTTAAACTGATATACATTGCCGAACAATGTGGTCTTTAGTTTCATAAGTCGTTCCCTCAGGAAGAAGTGATGATTAACAATTTTCACACACAGCAAACAATTCTATTTCATCGTTAGCCCTTGTCCTGTAAGGTAATTGCCTTAACACGCCCGCTATTCATCCTGCCGAACGCAACCGAACGCGCCGGATACATGAGCGGGGTTATCGAGTCGTTAGATCGAGGTATCCGGTTTTGAGCAAGACACCACTGACAGCAAAGGCCATAGAGGCCGCACAACCGCAGGACAAGCCATATAAACTCACCGATTCACTGACACCGGGCCTTTTCTTGCTGGTCCATCCCAATGGCAGCAAATACTGGCGATTCCGGTACTGGATAGACAAGAAAGAGCGGTTGCAAGCTATTGGGGTGTATCCACTGATTAGTCTTAAGGAAGCGCGCAAACGAGCCACAGAGAGCCGTTTACTCATCGCCAAGGGTGACGATCCGATCGAGGTGGCGAGGAAAGAACGCCAGCTTAATGACCTGAACGCCGCCGCCAGCTTTAAGGCGATGGCGAATGAGTGGTATCAGACAAAGGTCAGTAGCTGGTCAGAAGGATACGCCCGCCAGGTGAGAGCGGCACTTGATAAGGATGTCCTTTCGGTAATAGGCAAACAATCCGTAACCGATATAACGCCGCGGGATGTGCTGTCTATCCTGAAGAAGAAGGAGAAGAAGTCACCAGAGCAGGCAAGGAAAATCAGGCAGTGGACAGGAGAAGTTTTTAAACACGCAATCATTTTGGGCCTGATTAACAACAATCCGGCGGCTAACCTGGTGGGTGCAATGAAGCCACGCCGCCCTGGTCATAACGCATGGATACCACTGGAACAGATCCCGGCATTCTTTGAGGCGCTTCAGGTCGTCGGCAGCGTGAAGATAAAAACGTTCATTCATTTACTCATCCTCACGGCACTAAGGACGCAGGAGCTTCGTTTATGCCACTGGGAATGGGTAAACCTGGAAGACGCAACAATCACATTGCCCGCTGAGGTAATGAAAGCGAGACGACCGCATATTGTTCCATTGCCACGACAGGCCGTTGCGCTATTGCAGGACCAGTACACCAGATCAGGCCATTTCGAATACGTGTTCCCTGGTCGGTTTATGGATGGACCACTTTCAGCCAGTGCCACGCTAAAGACCATCGACCGGATCGGCTGGAAAGGTGTGGTAACAGGTCACGGATTCAGGACGACTTTCAGCACCACACTGAACAACAGCGGCAGGTATTCCCCGGACTGGATCGAAATGGCGCTGGCGCATGTTCCCGCTGGTATCCGTGGCGTTTATAACCAGGCGCTGTATTTAAAGCAGCGGCGGCAGATGCTTCAGGATTATGCTGATGCCGTTGATGCGGTCCTGGAGGGCCGACCTTCCCCGCTGGAGCCGTGAACTATAAGGCCGGATTCGTCCGGCTTTTCTTTCGCTAATTATTCCACTATTCCAATTAAGTGGAATAAATTATTCAATATCAAAAACTTACATCAATATTGCAACAATAAAAACGGCGGCTTATGATCAGATCATGATTTTCGGTATGTGAACAACAAAAACAAGAAGCCCGGAAAGGCGGCAACCAATCCGGGCGATATGGGAAAAGAGATTAGGAGGTTTCCCCATGCGTAATAGTTTAGCAGTTCGCTTTAGCTTGCAGCAAGGCGAAGAATTATCACAGGAATATCAATTCATCAAATACGAAGAAGCGCCGGAACAGGTGCAAATAGCTTTTGATGATCAGCACTACGGCAACACTATCCGCTACGACGGTAAAAAATGGTTTCTCAATCCGGTAACAAATGCCATTCACGTATGTCAAATCATTACGCCAGTAAATAACAGCGCGGATAACGATTCGGCTATTGACGCTGAACTGGTGACAGAACCACTACCGCCATCGCCGCCAGTACAAGAAAGCGATGTAAAACCCGACGCCATCGATCTGACAGCAGAAGCCAGAGAGCGCAAACAACCGAAGCCGGAACAACCGCAAGCCAAGGATAACAAACAGTGGCACGGTAACACGGCGTATCTGAATACGTTTGCTTGTCATCTTCATGAAGTGCTACCACAGGCCATCTATAGCACATGGTGCGACAAACAAACGGCGGCACACTTCCACCTGCTTTACGCGCTTTGCTACCTGGCAAGCTACGAAAACAAAGATGAAGGTATCGAGCTTGGCGAGGTGTTATATGGTGCTGAAAAGATCACAAAGGGCGGCGTAGTACCTGGTTTCCATATGGCCCGATCAACGTTCGATATCAAGATTAACGAGCTTGAACAGTGGGGATTAATCAAGGTAACACGAGGTAAGAAACGTAAGGACGGGCAAGGCAACTTGCCGAACAGTATCAAACTGAATTTTAAGCCGTACAGTTCAAAATAATCACACTAGGCGGGCAATGTTCCCGCCTTTTCTTTGCCTCAATCCTATAAAATTCACATCCCGAAAATCGGTATCTGGGTATCCCGAAAATCGGTATCTGGGTATCCCGAAAATCGGTAAGTAATATAAGTATTATCCTTAAAGGTAAAAACCATATAAGTAAGATCTATCTCTTCAAGAATGTATATATTCACTGCGTTCATATATACATGAGAAGTTTCCCTTTCATGCAGTCAAAACTACATTCATCAGCATCGCTTTCTGCGCTCTCCTTCCCAGCAAGCTGGAAAGGCCCATTCACTCACGCACAACCTGCAAACCAGACCAACATACCATCATGGCGATTCGTTCATGGGTAGCGCGGGTATATCTCAAAGGGTGATTTCTTCTTGGTGGACCTTCGGAAGACTTCGAGCAATCGCCAGCTCAAAAGACGGTCTGGCAGTGATGGTTATCATCGACAGCATTGAGCGCTACCGCGCCAACTTACAGCAGCAGGATAACTACCGAAGGGAAGGAAAAGCGCAAATGGATTGCTCACTGCAAGACCAACGCAAACCATCCCGACCGTGCCAAATTCGAACGGAATGCTATCTGTAACGCGATAAACACATCTAACCGCTGACTTGCTTATCTGAAAACTTCACGTCGTCACAGCGCGTTTTAGACGCATTATAATTGATGCGATTTCATTAAATTTTCACCAGACACCGGAACAACGCCGATTAATCCAGGAATGGATTCATCGACATGCGCCGCTTTCCCCGCTGAACAGTCTCGCCTGAATAGTCTCACCAACCAGATTTCAGATTGTCCAATCAGGCACGTCTCATTAAACGACAGAATGCGGCCTACAACGCCATCGCTGCCGATCTCGTTTGAGCAAGGTGCTGAGACTGAATGACGGACGCCCACTCCTCAGAGCTGAGTGAGATGCGCAATTATTTTTTGCTAATTAAAAGTTTTGTAAACATTACAGAATATCCCCTTTCCCTATATGGTAAAAGATGTGAAACAGGGACATGAGGAATATAATATTAAGTATCAACAGTAATGTTGGTCTTTAATTTCATTCAGGGCGCGGTGAGGGTTTTCCCATATTTTTCCTCACCGCTACTTTTTGAGGTGAGAACATGAATGATAGCGAATTAATGACGGTGAACGAGGTAGCCGCTTTATTCGGCGTTACCCGACGCACTATATTCCGCTGGATGAACAAGATTAAAGGTTGGCCCGTTCCGGTTACTCCGGTCGGTGCACGAATTAAGTTTATCCGATCTGAGATTTTGGAAATCTATAAAAACAAAGGCGCTCGCCACCAATGAAAACAGCTACTGAGATTATCAAATAACCTATTGATTTAAAAAGCTAGCTACCGCAATTTCTGAAGGAATAGGCAGCATGAAAATCAAAGCAAACACAATTAAAGAAATAACATCAATCAAAGTAAAAGGAGCAGATGCCATGCATTCATTAGACAGTTATTTTCAGCGCACGACAGCCCCTAAATCAGCCGCCCAGGAACGCCGTGAGGAATTCCAGGAAAAAGTGATGCGTTCTGCTGATTATATTGCGGACAAGTTCGTGGAAACGGTTAGGCCACTTGTTGATGAAGTAGCTGATAAACTTCAGTCTGAAATGCCGGAAGACATGGAAGGCACTGCAAAGGCGCGACTCCTTTTTGAATTAAGTCGTCGTTTTGGCGTGTCAATAAGCGCTTTTAAATAATCGAAAAAAGGGGGGAAAGATAATGGACGCATTTGAGGTACTGGCAAATAAAGGCGCGGAACTGGTAGCACAGCGTGATAAAACCGCCAACGAAGGGGAACGCGCACTGCTAAATAAACAGATTAAAGCGATCCGCATGGCCCAGTTTAAATTAATCAGCAATGAAGTTATCGAAACAATTAAACCGCAGATCCCACAAATCGTTGCTGACGCTATTAAAGCCACCGGACTGGAGAAACGCATTGCCGGGCTAAAAACGAACGCAGAGAAAATGGAGATGCACAAACAGAGCGGTGCTCCGAATCCCGATGAGTACTTCTCACTGGATGTTGAGTTTATGGCGCAGGTTGAGGAACGTCTGGGTAGCTGTCTCACCGAGGAACAGCGTCGCTATTTTGATGGAGTGGATAGTTCGGCAGGTATTGACCTGAACTCGTATTTCGGTCGTGAAATTGAGCATTTTGATGCCGCCCCGTCTATGCCGGAGCCAGAACCAGAAATGGCCGCCGATCCTGAAGCTGAGCAACGGAAACGCGTATTCAATGCGATAGGGATTCGGTACTGATCGGATAAAAGAAAGCCGGGAATTACCCCGGCTGACTTAACAATGTGACCAATGAACAAATCGGACAAGACAAACAGGATAAGCAGTCTCGAAACAATGTTCGGGAACTATATTAGCACAAGTCCGGAGAAAATCATCATGTTGGCACTACGCATCATGCAGGGCATCGCTAAGACCCTCGCAGAACATGTCTTAGACCTGAAACATTCGCCACTGAGCAAACAGGCCATGAAGCGCCAAACGCTTCGTCTGTGGGCTGAATATTCGCTTGGAACTATCAATAAAATCATCGACATGAAATCGGGGCCGAGCAACCAGAGCGCGGAGGAAATGGAGTTCATCAGGCGTTTAATTCTCATTCGCAGAGACATTCATAGCCAGTTACACAGCGTGGGAATCGATATTAATGATGGGACGGGCGATTAATTTTCGGACAAGTACTATGCGCGCGCGAGGAGCTGAACATGAAGCAAGATATTGCAGACAGGCTGGAGATACTCGAAGGCCAGCGGGCAGAAGCGAAACAACTACGTAAACAGGCCAGAAGAGCGCACAGGAACTATGAAGCAGAATCACTGACCGCTTTCATCAACTTCACAAACCGTTGCATCCAGGAGTGTTACAGGGAGGATGCAGAAAACTGGCTGGATTCATTGCCAGAACAGACTCTGCATGAACTGAACGGCGACCAGTAAATAAATCCAGTACGTTTCCCGCAGTGCGCATAACGTACATTATGTGAAAAACGATATGGATGTATATCAGTATTGATTCCATTGGGAAAAGATGATTTTCAGTGGCTTTGACAAAGAAGCATAGCTGATACAGCTTTATAAGCCATTGATTCTATTAAACGATGTTTTTTGTGATTGATTGAAGCAAACCGGAACACGAAGCCACTGAAGCGGCAATAAACTGTTTCATGGTGGAATTATTAGAGTAAAGAATAATTGGAGGTGTCCGCACAATGCGGATAAAGATATTATGAGTGGGAATCTTGGGACCATATACTATGAGGTCGACGCCCGTACAGGGAAGCTATTAACCGCAGGGAAACAAGCTGACGACGCACTCGATCGCATTGAACGCGGCGCAAAGCGCGCTGACAACTCGATCAACAAACTGAATACGACAATCAGCAAACTGGCGGCGGCGGTTAACGTTGGCCTGCTAATGATGGCGGCTAAACGCTTTATTGAAATCGCGGACAACGTAAAACTACTACGCGCCCGTGTATCCCGGCTATCCGGTAGTCTGGTTGAAGCTAAGGCTAATTTTAGCGGCATCCTGGAAATCAGTAAGCGGACTGGCATGAAGATTGAGGATACCACGAAGCTATGGGAGAGCCTTACTTCAGCCCTGTCTGATTCAAACGCTACCAGAGGCCAAATCTTACAGTTAACAGAGACACTACAGCAGATCGGGCGTATTGGTGGCAGCTCATCCGAGGAAGCCGCAAACGCCTTGCGACAGTTAGGTCAATCCATCAACGGTGGTATTGTCCGTGCTGAAGAGTTTAACAGCATCCTTGAAGGTATGCCGGAGCTATGGCGACGCGTAGCAGGTCAGATGGGGATCTCAATGGGTGAGCTACGTCGCCGCATGTTGGATGGCAAACTGACGGCTGAGGATGTAGTAAATGCAATCCTGAAAGGATCAGGCGAAATCGAAAAAGAATTTAACAAGCTGCCAACAACCACGGAACAGGCAATGACAGAGCTATCAACAAATTTTAGCCTGTTACTGGAAACCATCGACCAGACGCTGCATGTTACTGAACTGGTCGGTCGCGGTATTAAAACGCTGGCTGATTATTGCCGCGAGCTATCCGGCTGGTTTAAAACGCTGAAATCTGATTCTGCGTCATTGGCTGATAAGCTATGGACACTTGCCGCAGCCTTTGAGCCGTTTGTGCCGGGCCTTGATTTATTCCGCGCTCAAGCCAAACAAACCGACTTCTTAGGGGCCGCGCCAGACAATCAATCAACGGGTTTTGTGTCAACGCTACCGACACAGCAGGCCACTACTGATATTAAGCTGAAAGACAATGGCGGTGGAGGTGGCAATAAACCGAAACGCACACAGAAAGATCCGGCAGAAGAAGCGCTGAAACGGAAACGCGCAGAACTGGAACGACTTAACCAGGGCTTTGTTGAGGGTAGCAAAGAGGCTGAAATGTGGGACGCCGTTCAGGAAATAGGCGCTAACGCAACGGCAAAACAGGTTAGTGAGATGAAAAACCTTGCGCACCTGATTTACGAAACAAACGCCGCGCGTGAACACCAGATCGAACTGGAAGACAAAGCAAAACAGCTTAACGAGCAATTTAACCCCGTTGACGCGCTCAAACAACGCCACGCCCTGGAAATGCAACAGGCCGATGAGCTATTCAACAAACAGATGATTAACGAGGAAACGCTAAACGCGCTTAAACAACAGCACGCAGAAGAATTACTTGCCTCGCAGTGGGAACAATTCAGGGCGCAAGGTGGGATTAATGGCCTGATTGGTGATATGGCTGATGGCCTGAGTGGTGGCGCTACAAATGCCGTTGTCGGCCTGCTTAATGGTACGCAGAACCTGGAAACCGCTTTCGCCAATATCGGGACTACCATTCTCGGAAAAGTGGTGGGAAGTATCGCTGAGATGGGCGCTGAATACGTCAAACAAATGATCTTAAGCGAGGCAGCCAGCGCCAGCGCAATGAGCGGACAAGCGGCAACAGCAGCGGCATCAGGCGCATCAATCGCATCATCAATGGCCCCGGCAGCAGCGGCGACAGCCACAGCGACAATGGGTACAGCCCCGATGATCGCAATGTCAGCTATCAGCGCCTTGATGGCTGGAATTACTGGCTTGTTTGGCGGTGGTCGCTACAACGGCGGCGCGGTAGGTGCTGGCAACCTGTACCGCGTAGGGGAACACGGTAAGCCGGAGCTATTCCAGACCAATGGCGGTCGGCAGTACATGATCCCCGGAGAGGGCGGTAGAGTTATTC
>OHRK01000127.1_pt1 | contig 9588 bp, 10 predicted proteins | sample 1578481 | NCBI WGS metagenome assembly OHRK01 (sample SAMEA3879515, study PRJEB24766) | human gut metagenome | biome: human-associated habitat; feature: feces | place: USA | collected 1985/1987 | reverse complement strand
CGAAGCTTGATGTCAAGTAGGGTTGTAAAAGCTGATTTATCAGCGCATTAGAAACCACTCAACCACTGCGTCTTGTAAATAATAACTATGTAAACAATTTTCGTCCCAAACTCTAATTATTTTTCACATTATCTTTGTAATACTTACAGTAGGCTTGAACTGGACAGATGTCGCATTTTGGCTTTTTAGCCAAGCAATGATAACGTCCAAAGAAAATCAAGCGATGATGTGTTAAAATCCAATCTTTCTTTGGAATTTTCTTCATCAAGTCTTGCTCAATTTCGGTAACATCAGCATCTGGTGCTGAGATATTGAGACGTTTAGCGATACGCGACACATGAGTATCCACAGCGATGGACGGGATACCATACACTTCTGCCAAAACAACATTAGCCGTCTTACGTCCAACTCCAGGCAAACTTTCAAGCTCCTTATGAGTCTTTGGAACTTTGCCATCAAAATCTCGTAAAATAGCTCGCGCTGTCTTGACGATATTTTTAGCTTTATTTTTATAAAGACCAATCGTTCTCAGACAATCTTCAACATCTTCTAAATTTGCATTGGCTAAATCAGCAATTTCAGGGTATTTTTTCCAAAGGTTTGGCGTGATTTTATTAACTGCCTTATCTGTCGTTTGCGCAGATAAAATGACCGCGATTAGCAATTGAAATGGTGTCTCCCACTCCAATTCACCACGTGCCTCTGGATACATCTCACCAATAATAGCTAAGATTTTCTTTAAACGTTCACGTCCTACTCTCATTAGTCACTCCATAAATCCATAGCAGCTAGAAAATCATCTGATACGGATACTTTGCCTGCTTTCGAGTCCTCATGCTCTTTACGACGTTCCTCAACTTGACGCATGGTTGTAATACCCTCACGACGCCAATTACGTAAAATCGCATTGATATAATTCCAATTAGTTTTACCATTAAAAACAGCTTCACGAAGGGCTGCCCGAACCAAATCAGGGTCTGTCTTGTCCTCACGAATTGTTTTTTGCAAATCTTCCAGTTCAAATGGGCTAAGCATGCGGCCCAACTCACGCTCAAAATCTTCAACCAATTCTTTAATAGGATTTAAAGCTTGTTTTTCTTGAGTCTCCGTAGGTTTAGCTAACAAGTCATCTAAAAGTGCCAAAACTGGACTTGCATCAAAAATAACCTCAATTTCACTACCAAGCTCAATGGTTTTCATGTCCAAAAGACCTTGAGCAGTCAAATCAGAAATCGAACGATTCACTTCGGCAACTGTCTTGTCTAAAGCAGTTGCGATTTGACTAGGCGCTAAGTCATCCATTTTGGTCGTGTTTTGCAAATAAATAAACTGCCAAATCAAAAAGTCATCTGAACTTTTGAAGATATCTTTATAATGAAAAAGAAGAGCACTCGGTAACACCAAATTACCCGATTTAAAATTTTCTAAAAAACTCATAATAATATTCCTAAAAGATAATCCTATCCATCAAGTCATCCAAAATAGAGATTTAGCACGTCTTATCGTCAGAAAATTAACCCTATCTGATTATAGGTAACCATAAAATGAAAAATCTTTTTCCAGTTCTACCAATGAATATGGGGTTTCCTGATAAACAGCATAGTTAATCCAGTTACTAAAGAATGTTGTTGCTGCCAAATTCCAGTGCATTGGCACATTTTGGGCGGGGTCGTCATTCAAATAATAGTGTTCTGGAAGGTTAGGATTTTTTCCAACCTTAACATCACGTTTATATTCCCTATCAAGGGTTTCTCGATCGTATTCTAAATGTCCAAAGCTATAAACTTCACGCAAATCTTTACTAGCCACAATAGACAAACCAACAACTTCACTAGCCGCAATAACTTCCAAGTCATCAATTTTTTCAACGTCTTCACGACACACCTCGGTATAACGTGAATGTGGCGCCATAAAACTATCATCGAATCCACGTACGATAGGATTTTCAGGGCTAACAACGTCTTGTGAAAAAACACCTGATAACTTACAGTCTAACAAAACTTTTTTGATGCCGTATTTATAGTACAAGCCCGCTTGCGCTCCCCAACAAAGATGAAGAGTAGAATAAACGTGTGTTTTAGACCAATCAAAGATTTGACAAAGTTCGCTCCAGTAATCAACTTCTTCATAATCCAAAGTTTCAATAGGAGCACCTGTTATGATTAATCCATCATAATACTTATGTCGCACATCGTCAAATGTTTTGTAAAAAGTTTCTAAATGTTCAGCAGTTGTATTTTTAGACTCATGGCTCGTCATATAAAGAAACTCAACATTAATTTGCAAAGGCGTATTGGCTAATAGGCGTAAAAGCTGTGTCTCTGTCACTTCTTTTGTTGGCATCAAGTTGACAATGAGAAAATCCATTGGTCTAATATCTTGATGTTTGGCACGTTTATTATCCATAATGAAGACATTCTCTTTGCGTAAAATGTCTAACGCCGGCAATTCTTTATCAAGTTTTATTGGCATGAAAATATCTCCATTCTATAATATTGTCGTTAAGTAATATTATAAAATATGGAGATATAGTTTTCAATTATATAATTCCTCTAAGTAGATATAGTTTTTAACTATGATTACCCTGGAAAATTCATTAAAACTTTTGTATCGTAACCTTCAAGTGCTTTACGTCCGTTCAATCCGTCCAATTCAACAAGGAAAGCACATCCAGCTACAACACCGCCAAGGCGTTCTACCATTTCAATGGTTGCTTTAACGGTACCACCTGTCGCCAAAAGGTCGTCAACAATAAGAACACGTTGTCCAGGTTTAATAGCATCAGCGTGCATACATAATGTATCAATGCCGTATTCTTTTTCATAATCAGCTGAGATTACTTCACGTGGTAATTTACCAGGTTTACGAACTGGTGCGAAGCCAATTCCGAGTTCAAATGCAACAGGGCAACCGACGATAAATCCGCGCGCCTCTGGACCGACAATCATGTCAATCTTCTTGTCAGTAGCGTACTGTACAATTTCGCGAACAGCATAGCTATAAGCATTTCCATCTGCCATCAAAGGAGAAATATCACGGAAAGTGATTCCTTCTTTAGGATAATTTTCAATTGTAGCGATATAATTTTTTAAATCCATTTTCTTCTTTCTATGGGCTTTTTGCCAAAAAATGTTTTACATTTTATTATAGCACACTTTTATGAAAAATGTAATACTGACAAACAACTTGTAATAAAAGGTGAATTTGACAGTTTCAGATAAGGTCTCATCATCATTTTAAAATGAAACATTATCTTCTCCAACCTTATTCTGACAAGAGTTTTAACGTTTGCTGCTCTAAAAGAGTGAGATCGTATTCTTCATCTTGACTTTCTACATCAAAAGTGACCATTTGCATTATATAACTAAAAAAAGGTGAAATTGCAATACGGATAACCTCCGTTTTTCGAAGACAATTCCCTTCACATAAACGCTCAGCAATTTTATCAATAGAGGGTGCTAATTGCTCCATCTGTTTCCCAATAAAGTGCTTCATTTCTGAATTCGTCAATAGTTCTTGAATAATAATCTTCACCAATGAGTGATTGGCTTTGATAAAAGCGTAACGATCATAAATAAAATAATGAACAATATCTTCTTTCTTGCTAAACTTCATAATATTTTGGATAAAAGGAGCACTCAAAAGTTCTGCCATTGGCTCCAAGACACCTATTAACAATTCCTCTTTTGTCTTAAAATATTTAAAAATAGTTGCTTGACTCACTCCAGCCACTTCTGCTATTTGTGCAGTCGATGTTCCGTGAAATCCTTGCGCTGCAAATAACTTCATAGCTGCCAATAAGGTATTGCGTTTTCCCGAAGGCATTTTAACTTTCGATAAACGTTCTTCAAAAGATAAAACGATATTTTTTTCAGTCATGTAAAACTAAACTCCTTTTTATCACCACTTCTTTCATTATATCACACTTTACGATAGCGTTTGAGCCCTATAATATTAGCAGTGGTTAAACCAACAAGAAACATTAATAAGATTAAAAGATCAAAGGCAACACTATTAAATCCATCGCCATACATGATAATCTTAGTCAAGGCATCTCCTGAATATGAAAGAGGAAGAATTTTACCAATATGTTGTACCCAATCTGCCATACTATCCAGAGGAATGATTCCTGAGAAAAAGAGCTGAGGCATGATTACCAGCGGTAAAAACTGCATCATCTGAAATTCTGATTTTGCTAGAGTAGATAATAAAACTCCAAAAGCTAGGGCTACCAAGGCTAAAACAAAATTCACAATGATGACATTGATAATATTACCAACTACCTCAATATCAAGCAACCAGATAGTTGAAAGGACAATAACAACAGTTTGAATAACCGCTATAATACCATAGGAAATCATATATCCAAACACAATGTCGCTACGTTTAACAGGTGTGGCTAACAAACGATCAAGAGTACCGCTCGTACGTTCTTTGAGTAACGCCATTCCTGAAATCAAAAAGACAAAGAAGAAAACCATAAAGCCCATAAGGATTGGAATCATCTTGGCAAAGAATCCCGTATTTTCGTCACCATAATCATAATGTTCGGTTAAGTCAGTCGAACTAACATTGCTGGTAGGGAGAAGGGAAGCGAGACTCGGAGTTTCAGCTACAGCTTCCTTAACTTGGCTCATAAACTGGTTGGTAATAGACCAACTAAGCACCGATTTGATAGCTTGACGGGTTAGAGCGGTTTTAGATGAGTCTGTATTGGCATAGGTTACATCATAAGTATCATCATCAACCGTAAGAATCGCATCAACTTCCTGATTGTCTAAATCCTTTTGCGCCGCTTTAGCACTAGTATATTTTTCAACAGCAACATGTTCCACATCATCAAGATTTTCAATCAAACTACTTGGAACATCAACAGCAGCAATAATCACTGAAGTTGTACTGCTAGCCGAGAACATGACATTCATCAGCCACATGATAAGAATTGGTGCCACAAACATCATAGCTAGGGTACGCTTATCACGTAGTAATTCTTTTAATACTTTTTTAGAAATAGCTAGAATACGCATCTTAAAGTTCCTCTCTATCTTCAGCAGCCAAAAATGCTTCTTCCACAGTATTGACACCATAACGCTCTTTGAGCCCCTGCGGTGTATCAAAAGCAATGACGTCACCATATAAGAGCAGAGCAACCTTATCTGTAAGTTCAGCTTCGTCCATAACGTGTGTCGTAATGAACACTGAACGTCCTTCCTGGCGAATATTATCTAACTCTGCCCATATTTTTCGACGAAGAGAAGGGTCAATTCCTACTGTTGGTTCATCCAAAATCAGCAAGTCAGGATTTCCAAGTAGGGCAATGGCAAGTGATAAACGACGTTTCATCCCTCCGGAATAGCCTGAGACAAATTTATCAAGATGATCTTGCAAGTCAACAACTCGTGCTACATGGTGAATTTGCAAAGTTAAGTCTTTCTTGGCAATTCCTTTCATCTGTCCATAAAATTCCAAATTTTCAAGACCAGTCAAGGCATCATAAAGAGCATCCGATTGAGCCATATAACCAATTTTTCCCAAGATATGACGATTAGGCATTTGAGTATTGAGCACCAAAGCTGTTCCACTATCTGCCTTTTCCATTCCCAGCATAGTTTTTATCATTGTTGACTTTCCTGCACCAGATGGACCAATCAGTCCGATGATTTCACCTTTATTAACTTCAAGGGTCACACCATTCAAAACCATTTGCGCAGAGAAAGCTTTTTTCAGTTCTCTTAGATCAATGAGTTTTTCCATTACTAAACCTTCTTTCTAAAATCGATAAATGAGTAATTAATCACTTACCAGAATAGGTAATATTATAGTGAGTATCCACTCACTTGTCAAGAAAAAATTCTTACTGCGATTAAATTAGCCATTGCTAGATAGACACACATATTATCTATATGATTACAAAGCTTTTATCTCAGTTTTAACATCAAAAAAGCGAGAACAAATGTTGTTCTCGCTAGAGTTTACTTAAGCACTACAATTGGCAGACTACCAATCTTCAGTGAAATTTTTTAGTTGTTCACTATTCTCTTTAACATCAAGAATACCCTTTACAATAATGCTAAACTGATTTTTTATTTATCAAGTTTATCCTTAACTTCTTCTACAAGCTCTTCTGCTGTTTCTTTAACATTTGAAGCTACTTCTTTTGTTTTACCAACAACTTGGTCTAGTAATCCTTCTGCTTTCTTTTGACTATCTCCAGTAACTTTTCCAACAGTTTCTTTTACTTTACCTTTAGCTGATTCTACTGTTCCTTTTTCTGACATAAGTATTTCCTCCTATTTTCTATATCACCGACTTAATCTGTGCTTAGCTGATTTTTTAACTCAGCCAGTTCTTCCTTAGTTTCTTTTTGAACATCCGAAACAATCTTTTTAACATCATTACGTTTAAACATCCATCCAGAAATAACCCCTAAAACATAGAGAGCTACAATGAGAACTATTAGTGGTAATTTAATTGAAAAAAATATCACTGATAATTCAACAGAGTTCCTATTTTGAAAGCCAAAAACTAGAACTAATATTACGATTGTAAGACCTACAATACGCTTTGGAGTTGCAACCCTCTTCAACTTTTCCAACATCTCACCCCCTTCCTACACGTCTCATTAATATAAAACATTTTTAAGATTCATTTTATACTTAATTAAGTGCTATAAATTAGTATTTTTCATTTAATCACTATGATAATTCTAAAGTTTATCACTTGTCGCTATAAGATGACAATTATAGAGAGTGATTACTATACTTAATTACTTATCTCTTCTTGAATCGTTATTAAATTTTTTTCTAGAATTCCCTGTTCCTAACAACGTAGACATAACAATTAACATACCACCTAACAGTACCCCTACAATACTATTTGAATCACCTGTATTTGGTAGGCTATTCTTGTTAATAAGAACATTATTAGTTGGCATAATATGCGATGCACCTTGATTTGGGAAAATATTATTATCATCATTTGATACGATCAGATTGCCACCAGAATTCTCTGATTTATCCGCATCGCTACGGTTATCAACCACATGAACAGGAACATCAATGGTCTCTTTGCTACCATCTGGGTAAGTCACTTCAATGGTACCTGTATAATCGCCTGGTTGAGTCGTATCAATTGGAGTTTTTGTGACATCCGTTACCGTTGTTCCGCTTGGTAGATCTCCTAAGTTCGTCACGTTATCCGTTAAATCAACCTTACCTCCAAAATCAACCGTTTCGTCTTCAACGTTTGGAGTATATTTATCCGCATCGATACGGTTATCAACCGTAATGATATCTCCGTCAGTAAGCTGTTTCCTATCTGGACTATAAGCGACTAATTGTAGTTTGTCCCCTGTTTGAAGTGTTCCTTTTGGAATAGTTAATTCAAAGTTCCCAGCTAATAGATCCTTAAATGGAATATTCGTCTGCGCCACTACACTGTCAGTTCCTTGTTTTACCAACTTAACAATAACTTCGCCAGCGTCTGTATTAGTGACATTTAAAGATTTTGAATCGTCTGAAGGATCTGTATAAACAACTTTAGGTACTGTTCCCTGAATAACAGTATCAGAAGCGGCATTATTAATAACAGTTGTAGATGTTGTCGGTTTTGCTACCTTATAAGACTCAGCACTCAAGATATCAGTATTATCGATCAAATACTCTTGTCCATCTGGCACACCATCTCCATCAGTATCTACTTTATTAATGTCTGATTGAATTTGAAATTCAACAAAATCGAATAAACCGTCTTTATCACTATCATTAGCATCTAAATAGCCATTAGCATAAGAGTGAAGCAATTCTTTTGTATCAGCTCCACCATCTGGTTTATCAAGTAATGGTCGTCCACTATTTAAATAATCACTTTCAAGCCATGATTCAAATATTAGCTGCTGATTGTTATTTTTTATATAGTCATTCATGGCCTTAGCAAATTCCGCCAACGTCACTGAATCTTTCAAATGATACTTAATTGTGTAATTACGACTTTGCCCCAAAGCACCATAAAACACATCCTTATCCAAACGAGTTCTAGCTGCATTCAATTGCGTACGTGTATCATTATTAATAATACTAATTTCAGGACTATTGCGACTATCAACCAATCCATTACTATCAGCTTTCAATTTTATTGAATTCTTAGTTTGGAAATTTCCGCTGATATCTGAGACGCCCAATTCAATATTATCCAAATCAATGTAGGGAAGCAAATCTTTTGGAATTTGTTCCATAATGTATAAAATCCAAGTGTAATTTGATTGTAGAAAATTTTCATTAGGTTTGAAATTATGAACTGAATCAATAACCATTGAATTCGCATCAAATAGTACTTTATTCCCCATAACCCCAGTATTCGTTCCTAAAAACGAACTGTCCTGTTTATCACTATCTGATTTGCTGATGTGTGCATTATTTTGCTGAAAAAATCCATTACTGATACTTTCTTTAGCGATTGAACCATTCTTTTTCACCCAAACACTAGAGAAACCTAGTTTATCATCAGCTAGTCCTAAAGAGGTAAGGGTTTGCCCATTTTTTAACGTAATGGTAACATCATGATTGGTAACAACCCCAATTAATCCTGATTGTACTGTTGTTGTACTAATTGGTACAGTCCACAAGGCACCATTTGATTCCGATACTAACTTAGTGATGTTAGCATTTGACTTAATTGTAATTGACTCAATTTGTGAATAAAACTCTTCTCGTGTGAAAGACAATAGGTACTTTCCTGCGTATGGGTTACTTGTATCTGTTCCCCAATCCGTTGCACCAGTTGCCCACTTTGTAACAGTCAGGTGAATAGTACCATCATCTTTAACGCTATCAAACACTGTATTAGCATATCTTAGTGTAGAATCTTCGATACCTGAGGCAGTATAATGTGTATTAGTATCAACAGTTTTTTCACCAGTTGACACTGCTGAACGATCCGTAAAAGTACTACTAGAATTCTCTAAGCTATTCTCTGTATTAACAGCCGGTGTCACTGTTTCTGACGAATCCGTTTGTGATTCGCTACTTTCTAGTGACTTATCACTATCAACATCTACCAAACCTAAGTCATCAGATGAAACCCCTTCTTCATCTGATGTATCAACATTTTCTTCTATCGGTGTCTCTAAGTTTTCCGATGCATCTGAGGTTAATTTATTATCTTCTGAAGAAACGTCATCATTGGTAGCAGTAACTGTATCGCCACTATTTTGAGTTTCCTCTACAGAATCCATTGCTTGTTCTTTTTCTGTCACCTCTGTAGTGGCATCATTAGCATTAGCTTCTCTCGTTAATGAATCATCAGAATCCTGCATTATACTGAAAGGACTGTCTATCACATCAGCATGGACAATTTGACTACTTCCTAATCCACCAATAACGAAAAATCCTGAAGCGATAGCAACCGAGGCAACACCTACACTTAAGCGACGAATAGACCACTTCGTAAAACGCTCTCCAGTCTTCATTCGATTATCCTGTCTTTTAAACATCTCTTTGCTCCTTATTTACTTTTCTGGTTCGTTTACAACTTTTCTTGCAAACCAAAATTAAAAACCTATCTTTTTTAAAGACACTTAGATTTTAAATC
>OHRK01000122.1_pt1 | contig 9859 bp, 5 predicted proteins | sample 1578481 | NCBI WGS metagenome assembly OHRK01 (sample SAMEA3879515, study PRJEB24766) | human gut metagenome | biome: human-associated habitat; feature: feces | place: USA | collected 1985/1987 | reverse complement strand
CTGCTGATTTGGGTGCTGGGCGATCTGCTCAACTATTTCTTCGGCGGCGGTTCGGTCAGCTTCGTGGCGTTCTCCTGCCTGGCGTTCTTTGGCTCAGCGTTTGTTAACAGCCTGAACTGGGCGCTGGTTTCCGACACCGTCGAGTACGGCGAGTGGCGCACCGGCGTGCGTTCGGAAGGAACGGTCTACACCGGTTTTACCTTCTTTCGCAAAGTGTCTCAGGCGCTGGCTGGTTTCTTCCCCGGCTGGATGCTGACGCAAATTGGCTATGTGCCGAACGTCGCACAGGCTGACCACACCATTGAAGGGTTACGCCAGTTGATCTTCATCTACCCAAGCGCACTGGCGGTAGTCACCATTGTGGCGATGGGTTGCTTCTACAGCCTGAACGAGAAGATGTATGTCCGCATTGTGGAAGAGATAGAAGCCCGTAAACGCACGGCGTAATAATAATAAACGACGCCCTGCGGGGCGTTATAAGGAGTGATTATGTCTGACCATAATCCACTGACATTAAAACTGAATCTGCGGGAAAAAATCGCCTATGGTATGGGCGACGTCGGTTCGAATTTAATGCTCTGCATCGGTACTCTGTATCTCCTCAAATTTTATACCGATGAATTAGGGATGCCTGCTTACTATGGCGGGATTATCTTTCTGGTGGCGAAGTTTTTTACCGCGTTTACCGATATGCTCACCGGATTTTTACTCGACTCGCGGAAAAATATTGGGCCTAAAGGCAAATTTCGTCCCTTTATTTTATATGCAGCGGTTCCGGCGGCGTTAATTGCAACGCTCCAGTTTATCGCCACCACCTTTTGTTTGCCGGTTAAAACGACGATTGCCACCGCGCTGTTTATGATGTTTGGACTTTCATACAGTCTGATGAACTGCTCGTATGGTGCGATGATCCCGGCAATTACCAAAAACCCGAATGAGCGCGCGCAGCTCGCGGCTTACCGCCAGGGTGGTGCAACCATAGGGCTATTGATTTGTACCGTGGCGTTTATTCCGTTGCAGTCGCTTTTTTCTGACTCAACCGTCGGTTATGCCTGTGCGGCACTTATGTTCTCCATTGGCGGCTTTATTTTTATGATGCTGTGCTACAGAGGCGTCAAAGAGCATTATGTGGACACAACGCCAACCGGACATAAAGCCAGTATTCTCAAATCATTTTGCGCGATATTTCGGAATCCGCCATTGCTGGTTTTATGCATTGCTAACTTGTGTACCCTGGCGGCATTTAATATCAAACTGGCGATTCAGGTCTATTACACCCAGTATGTGCTGAATGATATTAATTTATTGTCGTGGATGGGATTCTTCAGTATGGGATGCATCCTCATCGGCGTATTACTGGTGCCATTAACTGTAAAATGTTTTGGTAAAAAACAGGTTTATCTGGCTGGCATGGTGCTGTGGGCGGTGGGTGATATACTGAATTATTTCTGGGGAAGTAACTCTTTCACTTTCGTCATGTTCTCTTGTGTCGCCTTTTTTGGCACGGCCTTTGTAAACAGCCTGAACTGGGCACTGGTACCAGATACCGTAGATTACGGTGAATGGAAAACCGGTATTCGTGCCGAAGGTTCTGTTTATACCGGTTATACCTTCTTTCGTAAAATTTCTGCCGCACTTGCTGGCTTCTTGCCAGGCATTATGCTGACGCAAATTGGTTATGTTCCCAACATCGCGCAAAGCGATGCGACATTACAGGGTTTGCGTCAGCTCATTTTTATCTGGCCTTGTGCACTGGCAATTATTGCTGCATTGACGATGGGATTCTTTTACACACTCAATGAAAAACGGTTTGCATTGATTATTGAGGAAATCAACCAACGAAAAATAAAGAGATGGCGACAGAAGAAAAAACGGCTTCCGTAACGTTATAAATGTCAATAGCCGCTATTTCCATCCTGGTGGGTGGCGGCCTCCCTACGTTTAAAAAATGGACTTATTATGAAAAAGATTAATGCAATAATTTTATTATCTTCTCTGACCTCTGCCTCGGTATTTGCTGGCGCATACGTCGAAAACAGGGAGGCATATAATCTTGCCTCCGATCAGGGCGAGGTTATGCTACGTGTGGGTTATAACTTCGATATGGACGCGGGTATTATGTTAACCAATACCTACAACTTTCAGCGAGAAGATGAACTAAAACATGGATATAACGAAATTGAAGGCTGGTATCCGTTATTTAAACCAACCGATAAATTAACCATCCAGCCCGGTGGCTTAATTAATGATAAGAGTATCGGTTCGGGTGGTGCAGTGTATCTGGACGTCAACTATAAATTTGTACCATGGTTTAATCTGACAGTACGAAATCGCTATAACCATAATAACTATAGTTCAACAGATTTGAGCGGGGAACTGGATAATAATGACACCTATGAAATTGGCACCTACTGGAATTTTAAAATCACCGATAAATTTTCCTATACATTTGAGCCACATTACTTCATGCGAGTGAATGACTTTAATAGTAGCAACGGGAAAGATCATCATTGGGAAATCACTAACACCTTCCGTTACCGTATTAATGAACACTGGCTCCCTTATTTCGAATTGCGCTGGTTAGACCGCAACGTCGAACCGTACCACCGCGAGCAAAACCAGATCCGTATCGGGACGAAGTATTTCTTCTGATGTGAAACTGCCGGATGCGGCGTAAACGCCTTATCCGGCCTACGGTTGATACGGTTTTCGTTGGCCGGATTAAGCACATCCGGCCATTAATTAAGCTTCAGCCGCCAGCATCTCTTTCTTACGTTGGCTAATACGCTTAACCAGCATTACGGAAACCACCGCACCACTGAATGCGAAGCAGGCCATAATGCCAAACACGATTTTGTAGCCAATAATCCCCGGATTTAAATCCAGAATGTAGCCATACAGACTGAAGCAGAACATCGCCGGAGCGTAACCAATAAAGCTACCCAACGCCATCGCCGCACCTGTTTTATTTTCAGCAATTTTTGCTTCGCCGATAGGTGCAAAAAATACGGCTCGCTGTGTAAAGACTATCGCGCCAAAGCCCAGCGTACATGCCATCCCTAAATAGACCGGCATACTTTCGTGCGGCAGCATAATCAACAGTACGAGCGCAGCGGTACTAATGATAAAGGTGTAGCATAGATATTTACTTGGCGATTTCAGGATCTTATCTGAAATCATGCCACCAATCGGTCCACCAATCATTTTCAGACAGTATTGGTTAATGATGCCGTAAGCCCCCACCAGCGCAACGGGCAATAGATAGATGTTTTTCAGGAATGGAATGAAGAATGTCAGGCCACAGTAAACCGCGTAAACGAAGAAGACGTTAAAAGCGATAAGCCAGATAGTTTTGTCTTTCAGCACCGAGGTCATACTGGTGTTTTTCGATGCTCCGTCTTCTTTTTTCACCTCAACGGACGGTGCCTCTTCTTTGTCATTCAGGACAAAGAAAATAATAATGCCTACGGCAATCACAATAAGGGAATAGAACCAGATGCCTGCTTTAAAACCTAATAAGCCACTGCCAAACCAGGTAAATACTGCCAACGCAGAAAATGCCACCACGGTATCGACAATGCCACGCCCTGTTTCGAAGAAGCCAAACAACCGACCTTGTTGTTCGCTATTGCCCAATCGACTTACCGACTTGAGCAAGACCGGCCAGTTCATCATGTCGCAAGTAACGCCAAATAGCGCCCAGACAAAGAGGATGCCCCAATACCCCGGCATTGTCGTCAAATAAACACCCAGTAATCCTGTCGCAATGAGTGAGAATGACATGGTGTATCTGCGCGGTAGTTTATCGGCAAAATAAATAGACAGAAAAAAGCCCACTATGGTGACAAATGAGTTTACCGACATAGCATTACCAATTTGACCATTGGTCAAATGGAAATATTCCTGCATCGGGATATAAAACGCATCTTTCAGCGACGGTAATTTATAAATTGTACCGCCACACAGTGTTAATAGACTAAATAACGCCCATTTCTTTTTCGTGAGCATAACATCCCCTAAGCGATTTTTAAAATCACTGTTTTAAAGGCAATAAGATACCGACCATTCATATGGAATGGTTTTATTAACTGCGTATGAGTTAAAACTTATTAGTGGTTCAGAAGATGGTTTGCCTCTTGTTTGATTTGTTGTAGTACGTTACGCACATGATTTATCTGATTAATTGCATCTTCTTTTTCTTTACGTAACCGCGCATCCAGTAAATGATTTTCTGGCAATGGTGTTTCACTCATCTGGCGATAAGGGATCCACGGATTATCATCTTCGTCTTCAAAGCGGAACGCCGGCGCATAGTAATCAACCTCTTCTTCCAGGCCATATGCCGTCACCTGCGGCTCATCATCACCCAGGCAGATAAGGTGCGTTAATAACGCTTTGAACGGCATATCACCCTGACCTGAAATACAGGCTTTATGACCCAGGCCACCCGGTTCTTTAACGATCAAGGCATCTTTGATATGGACCTGGGTAATATGCGGTGCCATCGTTTTTAAAGCGTCGATGGGATGCTCATTTGCATTGATCATGTTCGCAAAATCAAACAGTAAGGAAAGAGATTCCATCTCACTTTCTTTGACCAGCGACACCAGCTCATGACTTTTTAAATCTTCATGCTGCTCGATCGTAAAAGTCAGGCCGCTGTCCTGATACGTTTCCCGTACATAGGCAATGTCGTTAGCGATAATCGATAATACGTCGCGCAAATTACCTTCATAACGTGGATAAAAACGTACGGACGATGCCCCAGTTTTCAACGCGATGGCGACGGCTTCGTCAATAGATGCCTTATCTGAGGCGCTGGTTTCAATATGAATATCAAGGTTCAGACGGCGGGCTTTATCCCCAAAGGCAGAGAGTTCTTTATCGTCCATATTACCAAGAGAAAAACGCTCGCCATCGAGAACATGGATTTTGACGCCACGTAGATTATTTTCACTTGCGATATCAAGTAAATCAGCAGGCAACACTCTTTCCAGCCGCATATTTAAATGAAAGGCATAAGCATGTAAATAAAGAGGAAGAGTGTCGACACGTTGTAGAATCTTTCTTGCGTTATTTATTGTCACCATAAAACACCTACAGATTAATGATGAGGTCTACGGCCTCAAATCGCCAATATTCAATATCTATTTGGACAATATTGCCTTGCTGGTCGGCGCGATGCTTTTCAATTAAGATCGCTGGCATACCCGCAGAACCGCCAAGATACTTGCTGATATCGCCCGGCATTCTGACGGGTTTGAAAATCAATTTTTTTACTACCGTCTCTTTTTGGTAGCACTTTTCCCAGACTGCAGAAAATGAGTGGTTTTCAAGTTGTTCAATAAAGCCCGGAGCAACTTCAGGATTAATATATGTTTCGTGATAGAAAACTTTATGTCCTTCCAGCGCCCCCCAGCCGGTGATGCGATAGAGTTCAGTTGATGGCGTCACTGCAATCAGTGGCGCGAGCGTCTCGGGAATATCGCTGGTACGGTTTTTCTCGGTAAACCCCCAGGAAGGCTCTCGCCCTTGCTCAATTGCGGCCCGCTGAAAGCTCGCCGACAGCTCCGGACTGTAATTAAATCGCGGCTGGGTCACGAACCACCCCTTACGATCCTTACGGAAGATTTTGGATTCTGCCTCGAGGTTCAACAACGCCTGGCGCAGCGTCATACGTTTAATGCCCAGCAGTTCTCCCAGCTCTCTTTCTGAAGGGAGTTTTCCACCCGGCGTGGTGATGCCATCTTTCAACCACCGATCCAGTTTCTCTTTTGCATTTTCTACGGTGGATTGATTCTCCGCCATTGTTTAATCCTTTTGGTTTAAACCAGATGAAGCATCTTACGCTTACGCCAAAAAAGAAAGCAATTAACGGCGTATGACTTTGCAGATAATTGTGACAAAGCTCTCTATTGACGTAACCACAGACTTATAAGGGAGATACTCGCATTGGTGTGCGCTCACGACAGGCAAAAAAAAACCTGCCATCGCTGGCAGGTTTTTTATGACTAAAAAACGAAATTAATCGTCTTTCGGTGCGCGGTTGGCGCGGCGACGATCGTTTTCCGTCAGGTGACGTTTACGAATACGGATAGAGGTCGGAGTCACTTCTACCAGTTCGTCATCATCGATGAACTCCAGAGCTTGTTCCAGAGTCATGCGGATAGGCGGAACCAGAACAACGGCTTCGTCAGTACCGGAAGCACGCATGTTGGTCAGTTTCTTACCGGTCAGGCAGTTTACAGTCAGGTCGTTAGAGCGGCTATGAATACCGATAATCTGACCTTCGTAAACTTCTGCACCGTGACCGAGGAACAGCTTACCGCGATCCTGCAGACCGAACAGCGCGAACGCGACCGCTTTACCCTGACCGTTAGAGATCAGTACGCCGTTCTGACGCTGACCCACTTCACCCGGACGTACGTCGTCGTAGTGGCTGAAGGTGGAGTACAGCAGACCAGTACCGGAAGTCATGGTCATGAACTCAGAACGGAAGCCAATCAGACCACGGCTTGGGATCACGTAGTCGAGACGTACGCGGCCTTTACCGTCTGGATTCATGTTTTTCAGGTCGCCTTTACGTTCGCCCAGCGCCTGCATTACAGAACCCTGATGCTGTTCTTCAACGTCCAGAGTCACGTTTTCATACGGCTCTTGTTTACGACCGTCGATTTCACGGAAGATAACTTTCGGACGGGATACCGCCAGTTCGAAACCTTCACGACGCATGTTTTCGATCAGAACAGACAGGTGCAGTTCGCCACGACCAGAAACGCGGAACGCATCGGCGTCTTCGGTTTCTTCTACGCGCAGCGCAACGTTGTGTACCAGTTCTTTGTTCAGACGATCCAGGATCTGACGAGACGTTACGAACTTACCTTCTTTACCGCAGAACGGCGAGGTGTTAACGCAGAAGAACATAGAAACGGTCGGCTCATCAACGGAGAGTGCCGGCAGCGCTTCAACGTTTTGCGTGTCGCAAACGGTGTCAGAAATGTTCAGTTCGCCAAGGCCCGTGATCGCAACGATATCGCCAGCTTCCGCCAGATCGGTTTCGATACGTTCCAGACCGAGGTGGCCCAGCACTTTACCGACTTTCGCGTTGCGGGTTTTGCCTTCGCTATCGATGATAGTGACCTGCTGGTTCGGCTTCACTTTACCGCGCTTGATGCGGCCAATGCCGATAACGCCAACATAGCTGTTGTAATCGAGCTGAGAAATCTGCATCTGGAACGGACCGTCAAGGTCAACGTCCGGCGCAGGAACGTGGTCAACAATCGCCTGGTACAGCGGGGTCATGTCTTCCGCCATATCTTCGTGGTCCAGACCCGCGATACCGTTCAGCGCAGAAGCGTAAACGATCGGGAAGTCCAGCTGCTCGTCGGTCGCGTCGAGGTTAACGAACAGATCGAATACCTGATCCACAACCCAATCAGGACGCGCGCCAGGGCGGTCAACTTTGTTGATAACAACAATCGGCTTCAGGCCGTAAGCAAACGCTTTTTTGGTTACGAAGCGCGTTTGCGGCATCGGGCCGTCAAATGCGTCAACCACCAGCAGCACTGAGTCTACCATGGACATTACACGTTCAACTTCACCACCGAAGTCGGCGTGCCCCGGGGTATCAACGATGTTGATACGGTAATCATTCCATTTGATAGCGGTGTTTTTCGCGAGGATGGTAATCCCACGCTCTTTCTCCAAATCGTTGGAGTCCATCACGCGCTCTTGGGTTTCGGCACGAGAGTCGAACGTACCGGATTGTTGGAGCAGCTTGTCTACCAGGGTGGTTTTACCATGGTCTACGTGCGCGATGATGGCGATATTACGCAATTTTTCGATCACAACTTTGCCTCAGGCATTAGAAATAGCGCGTTATTGTACACGGATTAATCGCACTACAAAACAGGATCACAAACATCCTCCGCAAACAAGTATTGCAGAGTCCCTTTGTGATCGCTTTCACGGAGCATAAAAAGGGTTATCCAAAGGTCATTGCACCAACATGGTGCTTAATGTTTCCATTGAAGCACTATATTGGTGCAACATTCACATCGTGGTGCAGCCCTTTTGCACGATGGTGCGCATGATAACGCCTTTTAGGGGCAATTTAAAAGTTGGCACAGATTTCGCTTTATCTTTTTTACGGCGACACGGCCAAAATAATTGCAGATTTCGTTACCACGACGACCATGACCAATCCAGGAGAGTTAAAGTATGTCCGCTGAACACGTACTGACGATGCTGAACGAGCACGAAGTGAAGTTTGTTGATTTGCGCTTCACCGATACTAAAGGTAAAGAACAGCACGTCACTATCCCTGCTCATCAGGTGAATGCTGAATTCTTCGAAGAAGGCAAAATGTTTGACGGCTCCTCGATTGGCGGCTGGAAAGGCATTAACGAGTCCGACATGGTGCTGATGCCAGACGCATCCACCGCAGTGATTGACCCGTTCTTCGCCGACTCCACCCTGATTATCCGTTGCGACATCCTTGAACCTGGCACCCTGCAAGGCTATGACCGTGACCCGCGCTCCATTGCGAAGCGCGCCGAAGATTACCTGCGTTCCACTGGCATTGCCGACACCGTACTGTTCGGGCCAGAACCTGAATTCTTCCTGTTCGATGACATCCGTTTCGGATCATCTATCTCCGGTTCCCACGTTGCTATCGACGATATCGAAGGCGCATGGAACTCCTCCACCCAATACGAAGGTGGTAACAAAGGTCACCGTCCGGCAGTGAAAGGCGGTTACTTCCCGGTTCCACCGGTAGACTCGGCTCAGGATATTCGTTCTGAAATGTGTCTGGTGATGGAACAGATGGGTCTGGTGGTTGAAGCCCATCACCACGAAGTAGCGACTGCTGGTCAGAACGAAGTGGCTACCCGCTTCAATACCATGACCAAAAAAGCTGACGAAATTCAGATCTACAAATATGTTGTGCACAACGTAGCGCACCGCTTCGGTAAAACCGCGACCTTTATGCCAAAACCGATGTTCGGTGATAACGGCTCCGGTATGCACTGCCACATGTCTCTGTCTAAAAACGGCGTTAACCTGTTCGCAGGCGACAAATACGCAGGTCTGTCTGAGCAGGCGCTGTACTACATTGGCGGCGTAATCAAACACGCTAAAGCGATTAACGCCCTGGCAAACCCGACCACCAACTCTTATAAGCGTCTGGTCCCGGGCTATGAAGCACCGGTAATGCTGGCTTACTCTGCGCGTAACCGTTCTGCGTCTATCCGTATTCCGGTGGTTTCTTCTCCGAAAGCACGTCGTATCGAAGTACGTTTCCCGGATCCGGCAGCTAACCCGTACCTGTGCTTTGCTGCCCTGCTGATGGCCGGTCTTGATGGTATCAAGAACAAGATCCATCCGGGCGAAGCGGCCGACAAGAACCTCTACGATCTGCCGCCTGAGGAAAACGCCAAGATTCCGACCGTCTGTTCTTCGCTTGATCAGGCGCTCGAATATCTTGACCGTGACCGCGAGTTCCTGACCCGCGGCGGCGTCTTCTCCAACGACTTCATCGATGCCTACATCGCCGTGAAGATGGAGGAGGTCAACCGCTGGCGCCTCGCCGTGACGCCGATCGAATTCGACATGTACTACAGCCTCTGACCTCAGCCGTCGGAGTGACGCAGACCTGACAGGCGGGTGGCGGCTCGATTATCAAGCCGTCGCCCGCCTTTTTGTTTGGGAGAACCGTCCATGGTTGACTCGAAAAGCGCAGCAGGGTCGGAGGCCCCGTTTGCCATTCTCGACATGATGTCCGCCACGGTGTTGTTGACCGATACTTCGGGAAGGGTGCTCTGGGGCAACAGTGCGTCCGAAGTGCTGCTGGGATGTT
>OHRK01000119.1_pt1 | contig 10115 bp, 6 predicted proteins | sample 1578481 | NCBI WGS metagenome assembly OHRK01 (sample SAMEA3879515, study PRJEB24766) | human gut metagenome | biome: human-associated habitat; feature: feces | place: USA | collected 1985/1987 | reverse complement strand
CGCCATCCATATAAAGAGTGGATGGAGAAAAACGTCCGCCGACTGGTACCGTTTGAAGATCTGCCCGATGAAGAAGTGGGTAGCCGCGAACTGGACGACGACACGCTTGCCAGCTACCAGAAACAGTTTAACTACAGCGCGGAAGAGCTGGACTCCGTAATTCGCGTACTGGGCGAAAACGGTCAGGAAGCGGTCGGTTCGATGGGCGATGATACCCCATTCGCCGTGCTCTCCAGTCAGCCGCGCATTATTTACGACTACTTCCGCCAGCAGTTTGCCCAGGTGACTAACCCGCCAATCGACCCGCTGCGTGAAGCGCATGTTATGTCGCTCGCCACCAGTATCGGTCGTGAAATGAACGTCTTTTGCGAAGCAGAGGGCCAGGCGCACCGTTTAAGCTTTAAATCGCCGATTCTGCTCTACTCCGATTTCAAACAGCTCACGACGATGAAAGAGGAGCACTACCGCGCAGATACGCTGGATATCACCTTTGACGTCACTAAAACCACGCTCGAAGCGACAGTCAAAGAGCTGTGCGACAAAGCCGAAAAAATGGTACGTAGCGGCACCGTGCTGCTGGTGCTCTCCGACCGGAATATCGCTAAAGATCGCCTGCCGGTTCCAGCCCCGATGGCGGTTGGCGCGATCCAGACCCGTCTGGTCGATCAAAGCCTGCGTTGCGATGCCAACATCATCGTCGAAACCGCCAGCGCCCGCGATCCGCACCACTTCGCCGTGTTGCTGGGCTTCGGCGCGACGGCTATTTATCCATACCTTGCCTATGAAACGCTGGGCCGCCTGGTAGACACCCATGCGATTGCCAAAGATTATCGTACCGTGATGCTCAACTACCGTAACGGCATCAACAAAGGCTTGTACAAAATCATGTCCAAAATGGGCATCTCCACCATCGCCTCTTACCGCTGCTCGAAACTGTTTGAAGCGGTCGGTCTACACGATGATGTAGTGGGCCTGTGCTTCCAGGGGGCGGTCAGCCGCATTGGTGGAGCAAGCTTTGAAGACTTCCAGCAGGATCTGCTGAATCTGTCGAAACGTGCCTGGCTGGCGCGTAAGCCCATCAGCCAGGGCGGTCTGCTGAAATACGTCCACGGCGGCGAATACCACGCCTACAACCCGGACGTGGTGCGCACGCTGCAACAAGCGGTACAAAGCGGCGAGTACAGCGACTATCAGGAATACGCGAAGCTGGTTAATGAGCGTCCGGCAACCACGCTGCGCGATCTGCTGGCAATTACGCCGGGTGAAAACGCGGTCAACATTGCTGATGTTGAACCGGCAAGCGAACTGTTTAAACGCTTTGATACCGCCGCGATGTCTATCGGCGCGTTAAGCCCGGAAGCCCACGAGGCGCTGGCGGAAGCGATGAACAGCATCGGCGGTAATTCGAACTCCGGTGAAGGCGGCGAAGACCCGGCGCGCTACGGCACCAACAAAGTGTCGCGCATCAAGCAGGTGGCTTCCGGTCGCTTTGGGGTTACTCCGGCGTATCTGGTCAATGCCGACGTCATTCAGATTAAAGTCGCCCAGGGCGCGAAGCCAGGCGAAGGCGGTCAGTTGCCGGGTGATAAAGTCACGCCTTACATCGCCAAACTGCGCTATTCGGTGCCCGGAGTGACGCTGATCTCCCCGCCGCCGCACCACGATATCTACTCTATCGAGGACTTAGCGCAGCTCATTTTCGACCTCAAGCAGGTTAACCCGAAAGCGATGATCTCCGTGAAGCTGGTTTCCGAACCGGGAGTAGGCACCATCGCGACTGGCGTGGCAAAAGCTTATGCGGACTTGATCACCATCGCAGGCTATGACGGCGGCACCGGCGCAAGTCCGCTTTCATCGGTGAAATACGCAGGCTGTCCGTGGGAGCTGGGGCTTGTTGAAACCCAGCAGGCGCTGGTTGCTAACGGCTTGCGTCACAAGATCCGTTTGCAGGTCGATGGCGGCCTGAAAACGGGTGTCGATATCATCAAGGCGGCGATTCTCGGCGCAGAAAGCTTCGGCTTCGGCACTGGCCCGATGGTGGCGCTCGGCTGTAAATATCTACGTATTTGCCATCTGAACAACTGCGCAACGGGTGTAGCAACTCAGGATGACAAACTGCGTAAGAACCACTATCACGGCCTGCCATTCAAGGTGACGAATTACTTTGAGTTTATCGCCCGTGAAACCCGCGAGCTGATGGCACAGCTTGGCGTAACACGTCTGGTGGATCTGATTGGTCGCACCGACCTGCTGAAAGAGCTGGACGGTTTCACCGCCAAACAGCAGAAGCTGGCGCTGTCGAAGCTGCTGGAGACTGCCGAACCGCATCCAGGTAAGGCACTCTACTGCACCGAAAACAACCCGCCGTTTGATAACGGCCTGCTGAACGCGCAGTTGCTGCAACAGGCGAAACCGTTTGTCGATGAGCGCCAGAGCAAAACCTTCTGGTTCGATATTCGCAACACCGACCGTTCTGTCGGCGCGTCGCTTTCAGGCTATATCGCCCAGACGCACGGCGATCAGGGGCTGGCAGCCGATCCTATCAAAGCGTACTTCAACGGCACCGCAGGCCAGAGCTTCGGCGTGTGGAACGCGGGCGGCGTGGAACTGTACCTGACCGGTGATGCCAACGACTATGTCGGTAAAGGCATGGCGGGCGGCTTAATCGCCATTCGTCCTCCGGTTGGTTCCGCCTTCCGCAGCCATGAAGCAAGCATTATCGGCAACACCTGCCTGTATGGCGCGACCGGTGGTCGTCTGTATGCCGCAGGCCGCGCGGGTGAACGTTTCGGCGTGCGTAACTCCGGTGCTATCACCGTGGTAGAAGGCATTGGCGACAACGGTTGTGAATATATGACGGGTGGTATCGTCTGCATTCTGGGTAAAACCGGCGTTAACTTCGGTGCGGGCATGACCGGCGGTTTCGCTTACGTTCTCGATGAAAGCGGCGATTTCCGCAAACGCGTTAACCCGGAACTGGTCGAGGTCTTAAGCGTTGACGCTCTGGCGATCCATGAAGAGCATCTGCGTGGTCTTATCACCGAGCATGTGCAGCATACCGGCTCTCAGCGCGGTGAAGAGATTCTGGCGAACTGGTCAACCTTCGCCACTAAATTTGCGCTGGTTAAACCGAAGTCCAGTGATGTAAAAGCACTGCTGGGTCACCGTAGTCGTAGCGCAGCTGAGTTGCGCGTGCAGGCGCAGTAAGGGGTAGCAACAATGAGTCAGAATGTTTATCAATTTATCGACCTGCAGCGCGTTGATCCGCCAAAGAAACCGCTGAAGATCCGCAAAATTGAGTTTGTTGAAATTTACGAGCCGTTTTCCGAAGGCCAGGCCAAAGCGCAGGCTGACCGCTGCCTGTCGTGCGGCAACCCATACTGCGAGTGGAAATGCCCGGTACACAACTACATCCCGAACTGGCTGAAGCTCGCCAACGAGGGGCGTATTTTTGAAGCGGCGGAACTGTCGCACCAGACCAACACCCTGCCGGAAGTTTGCGGACGAGTCTGCCCGCAAGACCGTCTGTGCGAAGGTTCCTGCACTCTGAACGATGAGTTTGGCGCGGTGACCATCGGCAACATTGAGCGCTATATCAACGATAAAGCGTTCGAGATGGGCTGGCGTCCGGATATGTCTGGTGTGAAACAGACCGGTAAAAAAGTGGCGATTATCGGCGCAGGCCCGGCAGGTCTGGCGTGTGCGGATGTCCTGACGCGTAACGGCGTAAAAGCCGTTGTCTTCGACCGTCATCCAGAAATTGGCGGGCTGCTGACCTTCGGTATTCCGGCCTTCAAGCTGGAAAAAGAGGTAATGACGCGTCGCCGTGAAATCTTCACCGGCATGGGTATTGAATTCAAACTCAATACCGAAGTGGGCCGCGACGTACAGCTGGACGATCTGCTGAGTGATTACGATGCCGTGTTCCTTGGCGTCGGGACTTATCAGTCAATGCGCGGCGGGCTGGAAAACGAAGACGCCGATGGCGTGTACGCAGCGCTGCCGTTCCTCATCGCCAACACCAAACAGTTAATGGGCTTTGGTGAAACCCGCGACGAACCGTTCGTCAGCATGGAAGGCAAACGCGTGGTGGTCCTTGGCGGTGGCGACACTGCGATGGACTGCGTGCGTACGTCCGTGCGCCAGGGAGCGAAGCACGTTACCTGTGCCTATCGTCGTGATGAAGAGAACATGCCGGGTTCCCGCCGCGAAGTGAAAAACGCGCGGGAAGAAGGCGTAGAGTTCAAATTCAACGTCCAGCCGCTGGGTATTGAAGTGAACGGTAACGGCAAAGTCAGCGGCGTAAAAATGGTGCGTACCGAAATGGGCGAACCGGACGCCAAAGGCCGTCGCCGCGCGGAGATCGTTGCAGGTTCCGAACATATCGTTCCGGCAGATGCGGTGATCATGGCGTTTGGTTTCCGTCCACACAACATGGAATGGCTGGCAAAACACAGCGTCGAGCTGGATTCACAAGGCCGCATCATCGCCCCGGAAGGCAGCGACAACGCCTTCCAGACCAGCAACCCGAAAATCTTTGCTGGCGGCGATATCGTCCGTGGTTCCGATCTGGTGGTGACCGCTATTGCCGAAGGTCGTAAGGCGGCAGACGGTATTATGAACTGGCTGGAAGTTTAAGCGAGGTAACAATGAATTCGCCAGACTGTGTCTGGCGAATCAAATTACTGACGAAGTGCGCGTTGTTTTCTGGCAAATGCGGCATGAGCGTTTGACCTTTCCTATAATAGGGATAATTTTCAATAAATTGTGCTTTGTTCACCAAGTCTGATGAGTGAAGCACATCAAGCAATTTCTCATTTACAATCCGTCTCAATTACTTGTTAACACCTCTGACAATACCGATTCTGCAAGCTATTCAGTCTTTTCATTCCATGTAAATTGTCTCGATATTAATATACAAAATATGAATATAAAAAACCAATATATTATCCTTAATTATCTATATATTTTCCTATTTTTCAGCGCAAACATTCATGTAATGAATAATTATCACCACAAACCACCTCACCAGCACCTTATTATTCACATGATCGTAACTATAAAATTCATTAAATAAATACATCCCAGCAAGTTGGCTATTTCTGAACGAGTTATTTATTTACATTCACAAACAGATATATATACTGCTTCAGCTTTTTATTTTAAAAAATAAATTTGTTATTAAGGATATGTTCATATGTTTTTCAAAAAGAACCTCACAACAGCTGCTATTTGTGCAGCACTTTCTGTTGCAGCATTCAGTGCCATGGCAACAGATTCAACTGATACAGAATTAACTATCATCGGCGAGTATACCCCTGGTGCATGTACCCCAGTTGTTACGGGCGGCGGCATTGTTGACTATGGGAAACATCATAACAGTGCGCTGAATCCGACCGGTAAAAGTAATAAACTGGTTCAACTGGGCCGCAAAAACAGCACATTAAATATAACCTGCACAGCACCAACGCTAATTGCTGTAACCTCCAAGGATAACCGTCAGTCGACCATTGTAGCGTTAAACGACACATCCTATATTGAAAAAGCTTATGATACTCTCGTAGATATGAAGGGAACGAAAAACGCCTTTGGTTTAGGTTCTGCGCCTAATGGACAAAAAATTGGCGCTGCATCCATTGGTATTGACAGGTCTAATGGTGGGATTCACGCGGCGGACGATACAGGTGAAATTCCTGTCGACCTGATTCAAACTGACCACTGGTCAGCAGCGACCCCCACATGGAAAGCCTCATCTAATGGCGCATTCTGCTCGCTGACAAGTTGCTCAGCAATCGAGCGCGGTTATTCTGTTGCAAAAACAGGGGAACTGACACCTGTTGCCATTACAGCGGTCACCTTCCCGTTACTGATTGATGCTGCGGTAAATGACAATACTATTCTTGGTTCTGATGAAACGATCAAACTGGATGGTAACGTCACTATCAGCGTTCAGTATTTATAAGAACTTGTAATACAGTTTTTATTTTTACGCATTAACCAGTTAGCTATAACTCGGACAGATTATGCCCTATGACATGGTCTGTCTTAATCAATCTCATCGCAAACAGTGCATAACATATATTAACAATATGTTTCTGCGTTATTTATCATTATTACAGGAGTTTTAATTTAAATGCTCAGACACATTACATTCACTGTATTTATAACAACATCAATGAATACCTTAGCCACAGGGATGGTTCCTGAAACATCAGTATTGCTGGTTGATGAAAAGCGTGGTGAAGCTAGTATTAATATTAAGAATACAGATGATCATCCTTCATTGCTTTACACCACCATTGTTGATTTGCCTGAAAGCAATAAATCAATTCGTTTAATCCCGACTCAGCCCGTTATTCGTGTTGAAGCCGGTCAAGTACAACAGGTTCGATTTTTACTTCAGGCGACTGTTCCTCTGCAATCAGAAGAGCTGAAACGCGTAACGTTCGAAGGTATTCCACCAAAAGATGACAAGAGCAGCAGAGTTACTGTTTCAATTCGTCAGGATCTACCTGTACTGATCCACCCGGCTTCCCTGCCGGAAGAGCGAGAGACCTGGAAATTCCTGGAATGGCGTAAAAATGGCGACCAAATTGAGATTAGCAACCCCAGTAATTATGTCGTTCGTATGACCTTACAATTTAAAACGCTCCCTTCAGGAAAAACGGGGGCTATAAATAAGACCTATTTTCTACCACACACCAGTACAACTACTGCATTAACAAACGCTACGGATACAAAAGTCGAGTTTTACCCAGCCAGCCGATATGGTTATCGCGGTAATAAATATGTCACTGACTTAAAATAACTTTGCCTGGAGCGACAAGGATGTTAAAAAAAACGTTACTGGCCTACACCATTGGTTTTGCCTTTTCTCCCCCAGCCAATGCAGATGGTATAGAGATTGCCGCTGTTGATTTTGATCGGGAAACATTAAAATCACTAGGTGTAGATCCTAATATATCGCATTATTTTTCCCGTTCAGCCCGTTTTTTGCCAGGTGAATATTCACTGATAGTATCAGTAAATGGCGAAAAAAAAGGCAACATTGCTACGCGCTTTGATGAAAATGGCGACATTTGTCTTGATCAGGCATTTCTGCAACAAGCCGGTTTAAAAATTCCTTCTGAAGAAAAAAATGGCTGTTACGACTATATATTGTCCTACCCGGGTACCACAATCACACCATTACCTAACCAGGAAGCGTTAGATATTATCGTTTCACCACAGGCGATCATTCCCATAGGGTTGGATCTCACAAACGCAGCAACTGGTGGAACAGCTGCGCTGCTAAACTACTCTCTGATGAGCAGCCGTGCAGAATTTTCTAATGGGAGTTCGGACTACTCCCAGGCTGCACTTGAAGGCGGGATTAATATTAATGACTGGATGTTACGCAGCCATCAGTTCCTTACACAAACAAATGGCACATTCAGTAACCAGAACTCGTCAACCTACCTTCAACGTACCTTTACAGATCTTAAAACACTCATGCGAGCAGGTGAAGTTAACCTCAATAATAGCGTGTTGGAAGGAGCCAGTATTTACGGTATCGAAATCGCACCGGACAACGCATTGCAAACCAGCGGCAGTGGTGTGCAAGTTACTGGTATAGCCAACACCTCTCAGGCTCGTGTCGAGATTCGTCAACAAGGAGTTTTAATTCATTCCATTCTGGTTCCTGCGGGCGCATTCACTATCCCTGATGTACCTGTTCGCAATGGTAATAGTGATCTTAATGTCACCGTTGTCGAAACAGACGGTAGTTCGCACAACTATATTGTTCCCTCCACCCTGTTTAATCAGCATGTAGAAAGCTTCCAGGGTTATCGCTTCGCGATAGGGCGGGTAGACGATGACTATGACGAATCACCTTGGGTAATTAGTGCATCGAGCGGATGGAATCTGACACGCTGGAGTGCAATGAACGGCGGCGTTATCGTAGCAGAAAATTATCAGGCGGCATCAATCCGGTCGAGTCTGGTTCCCCTGCCCGATTTAACAGTGAGCAGCCAAATTAGTACATCGCAGGATACGAAAGACTCACTGCAAGGACAGAAATATCGTCTTGACGCGAACTACAATCTCCCATTTTCACTTGGGCTAACAACCAGCCTCACTCGATCTGATCGCCATTATCGCGAACTGTCTGAAGCGATTGATGATGATTATACCGATCCGACTAAAAGCACTTATGCGCTTGGTTTAAACTGGTCTAACTCCATTCTGGGTGGTTTCAACATCAGTGGCTATAAAACATATAGTTACGACGGTGACAATGACTCAAGCAACCTTAATATTAACTGGAACAAAGCGTTCAAACACGCCACGGTTTCCGTCAACTGGCAGCATCAACTTAGTGCTTCAGAAAATAATGAAGACGATGGTGATCTGTTCTACGTCAACATCAGTATTCCATTTGGCAGATCAAACACCGCCACACTGTATACTCGCCATGACGATCATAAAACCCACTATGGTACTGGTGTCATGGGAGTCGTCTCAGATGAGATGTCCTACTATGTGAATGCTGAACGAGATCACGACGAACGTGAAACGAGCTTGAACGGCAGTATCAGTTCCAATCTCCATTACACCCAAGTCAGCCTTGCCGCAGGAGCAAGCGGCAGTGATAGCCGTACTTACAACGGTACGATGTCAGGTGGTATTGCCGTACATGATCAGGGAGTGACCTTTTCACCGTGGACTATCAATGACACTTTCGCCATCGCAAAAATGGATAACAATATTGCAGGTGTCAGAATTACATCTCAGGCAGGCCCAGTATGGACAGATTTTCGGGGTAATGCCGTCATTCCATCAATCCAGCCGTGGCGAACATCAGGAGTTGAGATCGATACCGCCAGCTTGCCAAAAAATGTCGATATCGGTAACGGCACAAAAATGATCAAACAAGGCCGTGGTGCAGTAGGGAAAGTCGGATTCAGTGCGATAACACAACGCCGTGCATTACTCAATATCACACTTTCCGACGGCAAAAAACTGCCCAGAGGCGTTGCGATTGAAGATAGTGAAGGCAACTATCTGACAACATCAGTGGATGACGGTGTTGTATTCCTCAATAACATCAAACCGGACATGGTGCTAGATATAAAAGATGAGCAGCAATCATGCCGTATTCACCTTACATTCCCAGAAGATGCACCAAAAGATGTGTTCTATGAGACAGCAACAGGAGAGTGCCAATGAAACGGATAATAACAGGATGCCTGCTGCTGAACTTCGCCATGGCCGCTCAGGCAGAGTGTAATATCTCCAGTAGCATACAAAATATCGACTATGGCAAACGAAGTGCTGCCATGCGCCAAGTTGACCGGGGTAAAACAACACAATTAGCAGACAGAACAATCACGCTGGTAATGCAATGCGATCAGGACGCTCATATTCGTGTTCAGTTGAATACCGCTAATATTTCCAACAACGGATTTGGATTTGGCCCGAATGGTTCATTAAATCTGATCGCCAGCGATGCATTTTCAGGTAGTAACAATCTCGACCTGGCGTTAGCCAGTGGCAAAAATGACAATCCGGGCAGCACAGGAACAGCATCAATTAGTACTTCCCCCAATAATTGGCTGGTGTTTATGCAAAATGGTCAAGAAGTGGTAATTGATAGCGGTAAAAGCGTTAGCCTCACACTGACAATGGCTCCAGCTTTTAAGGATGAAGGGGAACTAACCGACATGACAGATATTACAGGCAATCTGACGGTCCTGGTGGAGGCAAAATGAACAATGTAAAATTACTGATTGCCGGAAGTGCCTTTTTTGCCATGTCAGCGCAAGCCGCTGATAGAGTATCAATTGACGTTAAGGTGACTCTGGAAGCTGCAGCTTGTACTCCAATACTAAGCAACGGCGGAGTTGTTAACTTCGGTAGTCATTCAGTCAATAGACTTTCAACGCAGCACTACACACAGATTGGAACACGTAATATTAATATGACTATAACTTGCGAATCCGCTACCGGCATTGCGATTACCGCTCGTGATACACGAATGGATAGTATGACCACCGGAAAAGATAGTGGGGGTCAGAGTGTGGATTTGCCCCTATATTTCCAGACACCTGTTATCACTTAACCCATTACTGGCT
>OHRK01000116.1_pt1 | contig 10235 bp, 9 predicted proteins | sample 1578481 | NCBI WGS metagenome assembly OHRK01 (sample SAMEA3879515, study PRJEB24766) | human gut metagenome | biome: human-associated habitat; feature: feces | place: USA | collected 1985/1987 | reverse complement strand
TGTTACGGTAGGTACCCTGGTGTCCTTTGCTATTACTTCGCTGATACTGAAGATGGAAAAAACGGTGGAAACGGAGAGCGAAGATGAGTTTGCTCAGTCAGCCAATGCGGTTAAGGCGATGAAACAAGAGGGTGCATTCTCGTTAAGCAGGGTTAAGCGTATCGCCTTTGTTTGCGATGCGGGGATGGGCTCCAGTGCGATGGGCGCGACCACCTTCCGTAAACGCCTGGAAAAAGCGGGGCTGGCAATTGAAGTAAAACATTACGCCATAGAAAACGTGCCTGCGGATGCGGATATCGTCGTTACTCATGCCAGTCTGGAAGGGCGCGTGAAACGTGTGACGGATAAACCACTGATATTGATTAATAACTATATTGGCGATCCAAAACTCGACACTTTATTTAATCAATTAACCGCCGAACATAAACACTGATTACAGAGGTAAAAATGAAAACCAAAGTTGCTGCTATTTATGGCAAGCGGGATGTCCGTCTGCGCGTATTTGAACTGCCAGAAATTACCGATAATGAATTACTGGTGAGTGTAATTTCTGACAGCGTCTGTTTATCGACCTGGAAAGCGGCGTTACTCGGTAGTGAACATAAACGCGTACCCGACGATTTAGAAAATCATCCGGTCATTACCGGGCATGAATGTGCCGGGGTTATTGTCGAAGTGGGTAAAAATCTCACTGGCAAATATAAAAAAGGCCAGCGTTTTGTATTGCAACCGGCGATGGGGTTACCAAGCGGATATTCAGCGGGCTACAGCTACGAATATTTTGGCGGCAATGCCACTTATATGATTATTCCCGAAATCGCCATTAATTTGGGCTGCGTATTACCGTATCACGGCTCTTATTTTGCTGCGGCGTCGCTGGCAGAGCCTATGTGCTGCATTATTGGTGCTTATCATGCCAATTATCACACCACGCAATATGTTTATGAGCATCGCATGGGCGTCAAACCTGGCGGCAATATTGCACTGCTGGCGTGTGCAGGTCCGATGGGCATTGGCGCTATCGATTACGCCATTAACGGCGGCATACAACCGTCGCGGGTGGTGGTGGTCGATATCGACGACAAACGTCTGGCGCAGGTACAGAAGCTGCTGCCGGTGGAACTGGCGGCCAGTAAAGGCATTGAGCTGGTGTATGTGAATACCAAAGGGATGAGCGATCCTGTCCAGATGCTGCGGGCGCTGACAGGAGATGCCGGGTTCGATGACATTTTTGTTTATGCGGCGGTGCCTGCTGTCGTTGAGATGGCTGATGAATTACTGGCGGAAGATGGCTGTCTGAACTTCTTTGCCGGGCCGACGGATAAAAACTTCAAAGTGCCGTTTAATTTCTACAACGTCCATTACAACAGCACGCACGTCGTCGGTACATCTGGCGGTTCAACGGACGACATGAAAGAGGCGATTGCCCTTAGCGCCACTGGGCAGTTACAGCCGTCGTTTATGGTGACCCATATCGGTGGCCTGGATGCGGTGCCAGAAACCGTGCTCAATCTGCCGGATATCCCTGGCGGTAAAAAACTCATTTATAACGGCGTGACCATGCCGCTCACTGCCATTGCCGATTTTGCCGAAAAAGGCAAAACCGATCCGCTGTTTAAAGAGTTGGCGCGGCTGGTTGAGGAAACGCACGGCATCTGGAATGAACAGGCCGAGAAATATCTGCTGGCACAATTTGGCGTTGATATCGGGGAGGCCGCGCAATGATGTCCCTGGCGTGGCCATTATTTCGCGTTACGGAACAGGCAGCGTTGGCTGCCTGGCCGCAAACCGGATGTGGCGACAAAAATAAAATTGATGGCCTGGCGGTCACCGCGATGCGCCAGGCATTAAACGACGTCGCTTTTCGTGGACGAGTGGTTATCGGCGAAGGAGAAATTGACCATGCGCCGATGCTGTGGATTGGCGAAGAGGTGGGCAAAGGCGATGGGCCAGAAGTCGATATCGCGGTTGATCCCATTGAAGGCACGCGGATGGTGGCGATGGGGCAGAGCAATGCGCTGGCGGTCATGGCTTTCGCCCCTCGAGATAGCCTGTTACATGCGCCCGATATGTATATGAAAAAGCTGGTTGTTAATCGGCTGGCGGCGGGCGCGATTGATCTGTCTTTGCCTCTGACGGACAACCTGCGCAACGTGGCGAAAGCGTTAGGCAAACCGCTGGATAAGCTGCGCATGGTTACGCTGGATAAACCGCGCCTGAGTGCCGCGATTGAGGAAGCAACACAGCTGGGCGTGAAGGTTTTTGCCCTGCCGGATGGCGATGTCGCCGCCAGCGTGCTGACCTGCTGGCAGGATAATCCTTACGATGTGATGTACACCATCGGCGGTGCGCCAGAAGGCGTGATTTCTGCCTGTGCCGTTAAAGCATTAGGCGGGGATATGCAGGCCGAGCTGATTGACTTTTGCCAGGCTAAAGGGGATTACACGGAAAATCGGCAGATTGCAGAGCAGGAGCGCAAGCGTTGCAAGGCAATGGGCGTTGACGTTAACCGTGTGTACTCGCTCGATGAACTGGTGAGGGGGAACGATATCCTCTTTAGCGCTACGGGCGTGACGGGCGGTGAGCTGGTGAACGGTATCCAACAGACGGCGAATGGGGTGCGGACGCAGACATTACTGATCGGCGGCGCGGACCAAACGTGTAATATAATAGACTCCCTGCATTGATGGTGATCTATCGGAAGACCAATGGCGACGCTGACAGAAGATGATGTGCTTGAGCAACTGGATGCACAGGACAATTTATTTTCATTTATGAAAACTGCGCATACCATTTTGCTCCAGGGGATACGCCAGTTTCTGCCGTCGCTGTTTGTCGATAACGATGAAGAGATCGTGGAATATGCAGTGAAGCCGTTACTCGCCCAAAGCGGCCCGCTTGACGATATTGATGTTGCACTGCGTTTGATTTATGCGTTGGGGAAAATGGATAAATGGTTGTACGCCGATATCACGCATTTTTCCCAGTTCTGGCATTACCTGAACGAACAGGATGAAACGCCCGGATTTGCCGATGACATGACCTGGGATTTTATCAGCAACGTCAATAGCATAACCCGCAATGCGATGCTCTATGACGCGTTAAAAGCGATGAAGTTCGCTGATTTCTCCGTCTGGTCAGAGGCGCGTTTTAGCGGAATGGTCAAAACGGCGCTGACGCTGGCAGTAACGACCACCTTAAAGGAATTAACGCCGTGAAAATTGAATTAACGGTGAATGGGCTGAAGATACAGGCACAGTACCAGAACGAAGAGATTGAAAATGTACATAAACCGTTGCTGCACATGTTGGCGGCCTTACAGACGGTAAATCCGCAGCGGCGTACGGTGGTTTTTCTTTGCGCTCCGCCGGGGACGGGTAAATCAACCCTAACCACCTTCTGGGAATATCTCGCGCAACAAGACCCGGAACTGCCCGCTATTCAGACGCTCCCGATGGATGGTTTTCACCATTACAATAGCTGGCTGGATGCGCATCAATTGCGCCCCTTCAAAGGCGCACCAGAGACATTTGACGTTGCGAAACTGACGGAAAATCTGCGCCAGGTCGTGGAAGGGGATTGTACGTGGCCGCAGTACGATCGACAAAAGCATGATCCTGTTGAAGATGCGTTGCACGTTACCGCACCACTCGTCATCGTCGAAGGAAACTGGTTGTTACTGGATGATGAAAAGTGGCTGGAGTTGGCATCTTTCTGCGATTTTTCTATTTTTATTCATGCACCTGCTCAAATTCTGCGGGAGCGCTTGATTAGTCGTAAAATTGCGGGAGGATTAACGCGGCAAGTAGCCGAAGCATTTTATGCCCGCACCGATGGCCCCAATGTCGAGCGTGTGCTGATGAATAGCCGTCAGGCCAATCTGATAGTAGAGATGACTGAAGAAGGCCGGTATCACTTCACAAGCTGACAATTTATTCCAGTTATTGTAGGGTTATTATTACGCCAGCCTGGAATAAAGCTTCCCACAAAAGGGGATAAAAGTGTGATGTGAGTCAGATAAATGTCTTCTTCGGCTGGACAAACATTCCTTTTATTCCACGTTTCGCTTATCCTAGCTGAAGCGTTTCAGTCGATTAAATGTTCGACAATTAACCAATCAGTCGCAGTTTGCGACAGGTAAGGTTTCCCCGGACGATTTGCTGGATTACTCTGTCTGGCAAATTTGCTCAGGGAAAACCTTGCAGGAGATCTATGACCGTACGCGTAGCGATAAATGGCTTCGGTCGCATCGGGCGTAATGTGGTTCGTGCTTTGTATGAATCCGGACGCCGGGCGGAAATTACCGTGGTGGCAATCAACGAACTGGCGGATGCTGCGGGCATGGCGCATTTGTTGAAATATGACACCAGCCATGGCCGTTTTGCATGGGAAGTACGACAGGAACGCGATCAACTTTTTGTTGGTGATGACGCCATCCGCGTATTGCATGAACGTTCACTGCAATCGCTCCCCTGGCGTGAACTTGGCGTTGATGTAGTCCTCGACTGCACCGGCGTATATGGCTCCCGCGAGCATGGCGAAGCGCATATTGCCGCCGGGGCCAAAAAAGTGCTCTTTTCACATCCTGGCAGTAACGATCTCGACGCGACCGTTGTTTACGGCGTCAATCAGGATCAACTTCGTGCGGAACACCGCATCGTTTCTAACGCTTCCTGTACCACGAATTGCATAATTCCCGTCATCAAATTGTTAGATGATGCGTACGGTATTGAGTCCGGCACTGTGACCACAATTCACTCCGCCATGCACGATCAACAGGTTATTGATGCATACCATCCTGACCTGCGTCGCACCCGGGCAGCCAGCCAGTCGATCATTCCGGTCGATACTAAACTGGCCGCCGGTATCACACGATTTTTTCCGCAATTTAACGATCGCTTTGAAGCGATTGCGGTACGTGTGCCAACCATAAATGTGACGGCAATCGATTTAAGCGTGACGGTGAAGAAACCTGTAAAAGCCAATGAAGTCAACCTGTTGCTGCAAAAAGCAGCACAAGGTGCATTTCATGGTATAGTTGACTATACGGAATTGCCGTTGGTCTCTGTAGATTTTAACCACGATCCGCACAGTGCCATTGTCGATGGCACCCAAACCCGGGTCAGTGGCGCACACCTGATCAAAACGTTGGTCTGGTGCGATAACGAATGGGGCTTTGCTAACCGAATGCTCGACACGACGTTAGCTATGGCTACTGTTGCTTTCAGGTAAGACGCAAGCAGCGTCTGCAAAACTTTTAGAATCAACGAGAGGATTCACCATGTCTGTAATTAAGATGACCGATCTGGATCTTGCTGGGAAACGTGTATTTATCCGTGCGGATCTGAACGTACCAGTAAAAGACGGGAAAGTAACCAGCGACGCGCGTATCCGTGCTTCTCTGCCGACCATCGAACTGGCCCTGAAACAAGGCGCAAAAGTGATGGTAACTTCCCACCTGGGTCGTCCTACCGAAGGCGAGTACAACGAAGAATTCTCTCTGCTGCCGGTTGTTAACTACCTGAAAGACAAACTGTCTAACCCGGTTCGTCTGGTTAAAGATTACCTCGACGGCGCTGAAGGTGAACTGGTTGTTCTGGAAAACGTTCGCTTCAACAAAGGCGAGAAGAAAGACGACGAAACCCTGTCCAAAAAATACGCTGCACTGTGTGACGTGTTCGTAATGGACGCATTCGGTACTGCTCACCGCGCGCAGGCTTCTACTCACGGTATCGGTAAAGTCGCTGACGTTGCGTGCGCAGGCCCGCTGCTGGCAGCTGAACTGGACGCGCTGGGTAAAGCACTGAAAGAACCTGCTCGCCCGATGGTGGCTATCGTTGGTGGTTCTAAAGTATCTACCAAACTGACCGTTCTGGACTCCCTGTCTAAAATCGCTGACCAGCTGATTGTTGGTGGTGGTATCGCTAACACCTTTATCGCGGCACAAGGCCACGATGTGGGTAAATCCCTGTACGAAGCTGACCTGGTTGACGAAGCTAAACGTCTGCTGACCACCTGCAACATCCCGGTTCCGTCTGATGTTCGCGTAGCAACCGAGTTCTCTGAAACTGCACCGGCTACCCTGAAATCTGTTAACGATGTGAAAGCTGACGAGCAGATCCTGGATATCGGTGATGCTTCCGCTCAGGAACTGGCTGAAATCCTGAAGAATGCGAAAACCATTCTGTGGAACGGTCCGGTTGGCGTGTTCGAATTCCCGAACTTCCGCAAAGGTACTGAAATCGTGGCTAACGCTATCGCAGACAGCGAAGCGTTCTCCATCGCTGGCGGCGGCGACACTCTGGCAGCAATCGACCTGTTCGGCATTGCTGACAAAATCTCCTACATCTCCACTGGCGGCGGCGCATTCCTCGAATTCGTGGAAGGTAAAGTACTGCCTGCAGTAGCGATGCTCGAAGAGCGCGCTAAGAAGTAAAAAATCACAGGGCAGGGAAACCTGCCCTTGTTTCAGCGCGCTTTTAGAGCACGCAATTTTTCATACTCTAAATAATTCGAGTTGCAGGAAGGCGACAAGCGAGTGAATCCCCAGGAGCTTACATAAGTAAGTGACTGGGGTGAACGAACGCAGTCGCAGTACATGCAACTTGAAGTATGACGAGTATAAATGGAATGGTACATGGGCAAATATATTCGTCCCTTATCCGATGCGGTATTTACCATCGCATCTGATGACCTGTGGATCGAGAGTTTAGCGATCCAACAATTACACACCACGGCAAATTTACCCAACATGCAGCGCGTAGTGGGGATGCCAGATTTACACCCCGGACGCGGCTACCCGATTGGCGCAGCGTTCTTCTCTGTTGGTCGTTTTTACCCGGCAAGACGTCGCGGTAACGGTGCTGGAAACAGAAACGGGCCGCTACTCTGACACACTGCGTTCGGCGCTGGTTTCTCTCGATGGCGATAACGCATGGGCATTAAGCGAAAGCTGGTGTGGCACTATTCAGTGGATTTGTCCGAGTCCGTATCGGCCTCATCATGGGCGCAAAAACTGGTTTCTGGGCATTGGGCGTTTTACCGCTGATGAGCAGGAACAATCGGATGCAATCCGTTATGAGACGCTGCGTTCGTCGGGGCCGGGCGGTCAACATGTCAATAAAACCGACTCGGCGGTACGCGCCACGCATTTGGCATCCGGTATTAGCGTGAAGGTTCAGTCAGAGCGTAGTCAGCATGCTAACAAGCGGCTGGCACGATTGCTGATTGCCTGGAAGCTGGAGCAACAGCAACAGGAAAATAGCGCGGCGCTGAAATCGCAGCGGCGAATGTTCCATCACCAGATTGAACGTGGCAACCCGCGACGGACATTTACAGGGATGGCTTTTATCGAAGGATAATGAAGGATGAAACTGCCGGAAGGCGATTAAACGCCATCCGGCAGCAAATCAAATAATTACTTCGCCGGAATTTCTTTCAGCAGTTCAGTCAGCAGTGTCCAGTAATGACCTACGCTTTCGATGTGAACTTGCTCATCCGGAGAGTGTGGACCGGTGATAGTTGGCCCGATAGAAACCATGTCCATTTCCGGATACGGTTTTTTGAACAGACCACATTCCAGGCCCGCGTGGATAATCTGGATGTTCGGCGTCTTGTTGAACAGGCGCTGATAGGTTTCACGTACCAGATGCATCACCGGAGAATTAGCGTCCGGCTGCCAGCCAGGATATGCGCCTTTCGCTTCGGTTTTCGCGCCAGCCAGTTTACCCAGCGAATCCAGCATGCTCACCACGTAGTCTTTACCGCTGTCGATCAGTGAACGGATCAGGCAGTGAATTTCTACGTTATTGTCAGTCATGGTCACCACACCGACGTTCAGGGAGGTTTCAACCACACCTTTGGCTACATCGGAGTTACGAATCACACCGTTCGGGGTGGCGTTCAGCAGACGAATAAAGGTATCGCGAGATTTCGCAATCAGGGCAGCTTTATCGTTCGCTACAGAGTCCAGCAACAAGGCCAGATTTTTCTCTTTTTCTGCCAGCTCGTTTTTCAGGATCTCCTGATAGGTATTCACCAGAGATTTCAGGACGTCGACTTTATCAGCTGCGACAGCAATGGTCGCAAAGGCTTCACGCGGGATGGCGTTACGCAGTGTGCCGCCGTTGAAATCGATAAGGCGCAGATCCAGTTCTTCCGCATGACCCGCCAGGAAGCGCACCAGCAGTTTGTTGGCATTACCCAGCCCAACGTGGATTTCCCCGCCGGAGTGACCGCCTTTCAGACCTTTTAAGGTTAACTTGAAGGTTTCAAAACCAGCTGGAACCGCTTCACGATCTAAATGCAGGTTGGAGGTGAAGTCGATACCCCCCGCACAACCCATGTAGATTTCACCTTCTTCTTCGGAGTCGGTGTTAATCAGAATATCAGCCTGCAACCAGTTGCCCTGTAAGCCGAACGCACCGTCCATACCGGCTTCTTCGGTCATGGTCAGCAGCACTTCCAGCGGGCCGTGAACCACGTTTTCGTCAGCCAGAACCGCCAGCGCAGAGGCCATACCAATGCCGTTATCCGCACCCAGCGTGGTGCCGCGCGCTTTAACCCATTCGCCATCAATATAAGGCTGGATAGGATCTTTCGTGAAGTCATGCACGGTGTCGTTATTTTTCTGCGGCACCATATCGAGGTGGGCCTGTAAGACGACCGGTTTACGATTTTCCATACCTGCGGTAGCAGGTTTACGAATCAGGATATTACCTACCTGATCGCGTTCGACATGGAAACCTTTCTCTTTTGCCCAACCAACAATGTATTCAGCGAGTTGCTCTTCATGATAGGACGGGTGAGGAATAGAACAGATTTTGGCAAAAATATCCCACAGCGGCTGTGGAGATAATTGAGACAGTTCAGACACGTTAAGTCTCCTTGTCGATCACCCGCAAAACAGTATTGCAGGTCACAGGGTTAGCAGAAAATGTTGTCAACACAAGACAGGCTTGCGAGATATGTTTGAGAATACCACTTTATCCCGCGTCAGGGAGAGGCAGTGCGTAAAAAGACGCGGACTCATGTGAAATACTGGTTTTTAGTGCGCCAGATCTCTATAATCTCGCGCAACCTATTTTCCCCTCGAACACTTTTTAAGCCGTAGATAAACAGGCTGGGACACTTCACATGAGCGAAAAATACATCGTCACCTGGGACATGTTGCAGATCCATGCACGTAAACTCGCAAGCCGACTGATGCCTTCTGAACAATGGAAAGGCATTATTGCCGTAAGCCGTGGCGGTCTGGTACCGGGTGCGTTACTGGCGCGTGAACTGGGTATTCGTCATGTCGATACCGTTTGTATTTCCAGCTACGATCACGACAACCAGCGCGAGCTTAAAGTGCTGAAACGCGCAGAAGGCGATGGCGAAGGCTTCATCGTTATTGATGACCTGGTGGATACCGGTGGTACTGCGGTTGCGATTCGTGAAATGTATCCAAAAGCGCACTTTGTCACCATCTTCGCAAAACCGGCTGGTCGTCCGCTGGTTGATGACTATGTTGTTGATATCCCGCAAGATACCTGGATTGAACAGCCGTGGGATATGGGCGTCGTATTCGTCCCGCCAATCTCCGGTCGCTAATCTTTTCAACGCCTGGCACTGCCGGGCGTTGTTCTTTTTAACTTCAGGCGGGTTACAATAGTTTCCAGTAAGTATTCTGGAGGCTGCATCCATGACACAGGCAAACCTGAGCGAAACCCTGTTCAAACCCCGCTTTAAACATCCTGAAACCTCGACGCTAGTCCGCCGCTTTAATCACGGCGCACAACCGCCTGTGCAGTCGGCCCTTGATGGTAAAACCATCCCTCACTGGTATCGCATGATTAACCGTCTGATGTGGATCTGGCGCGGCATTGACCCACGCGAAATCCTCGACGTCCAGGCACGTATTGTGATGAGCGATGCCGAACGTACCGACGATGATTTATACGATACGGTGATTGGCTACCGTGGCGGCAACTGGATTTATGAGTGGGCCACCCAGGCGATGGTGTGGCAACAAAAAGCCTGTGCGGAAGACGATCCGCAACTCAGTGGTCGTCACTGGCTGCATGCGGCTACGTTGTACAACATTGCCGCCTATCCTCATCTGAAAGGAGATGACCTGGCCGAGCAAGCGCAGGCTTTGTCAAACCGCGCCTATGAAGAGGCCGCTCAGCGTCTACCGGGCACGATGCGGCAGATGGAGTTTACCGTACCCGGCGGTGCGCCCATCACCGGCT
>OHRK01000108.1_pt1 | contig 10644 bp, 7 predicted proteins | sample 1578481 | NCBI WGS metagenome assembly OHRK01 (sample SAMEA3879515, study PRJEB24766) | human gut metagenome | biome: human-associated habitat; feature: feces | place: USA | collected 1985/1987 | reverse complement strand
TGAGCCGCAGCGGGTAATGAGCGCGGTGCGCAAAGTGCTTTCTGCGCCGCAGCAAACCCATCTTATTCTGGAGTAGTCGGTTTTTCTGTCAGTTGGCTGTGGTACTGCCGGCGATATTCCGACGGCGAGCGTTCGGTGTTTTTACGAAACAGACGGCAGAAGTAGTTGCTGTCGACAAAGCCGCAGGCGTGCGCCACTTCTTTTACCTTCAGGTCATAGCCTTTCAATAACGTCTTAGCGTGCTCCAGTCGCGTGTGATTCAGGTATTCGTTAAAACCAATGGCCCCCGTTTTTTGAAACAGGTGCGAGAGGTAATTTGGCGAAATATAAAACGCCTGTGCAACAGATTCGCGGGTAAGCGCGGAGGCATAGCGTTCGTCGATATAATCGCGAATAGCTTCAAATAGTGCCTGGCTGCGTGAGGCGGTCTGGATTTGGCTGCCAAGCAAATCGCGGCAGTGGCTAAGCAGGCTGGCGACGATAAGCCTTGCCGTTTGCTGCTCCTGCGGCTGCATTTGCATTTCATTGAGCGTTTGTAGCAGAAAAGAACCTATGCGTGGGCCGCGTCGGGCGACGTGTTGCTTCGCCAGATTTTGATATTGTTTGCCATCCCATTGCACGACGCTGAAGCCGAGTTGCTGTTTGCCAAACAGCACGCTAAAGGTAGTAGCGGGGGCTTGCCATTGTGGAAAATTCCAGCCACCAGCAGGAACGTACAGCACATCGCCGGGAACTAACGTTGCTCCAGCGCCGGTATCAACAAACTCACCTTCCAGCACAATTTCCAGCCGTGGAAAATCGACCTGATACGCAAGATCGGGCACCGAGCCGTTACTGCTGGCAAAGTAAATCTGGCGCAGGGACAGCGGGCCGTTGATCAGGCGGGAGAGCAGATAGCTGACGTCGTGATACATGTTATTCCCTTAGGTATGTAGACGGGAAAACAGTAACTGGCATTATTAAAAAAGGCCACCTGAAAAGTGTGGCCTGAGGGGAGTTCGATGTAAACATTGCGGCAGTTGTATTGCCGGATGTGGCGTAAACGCCTTATCCAGCCTACCGCCGCGATCTGTAGGCCGGATAAGACGCGTCAAGCGTCGCATCCGGCAAATAGCGCCTGGCTGATAATTACTGATTACCCACCTGATCGCCATAGGGCAGTGTGTCGTAATCGATCAGTGCGTTTTTCTTATACGGGTTACCAATCCAGCGGGTAGTTTCTTTGAACTGCGGATTCACCACTGAACGGGTTGGATCGTAACCGTCGTAAGATAAGCCCGCCAAATCTGACCAGGTGTGGATCAGTTCCGCCAGGCTGTATTTACGATCAACATCCTGCGAGAAATCACGGGGATGAGTCGCTTGCCATTTTTCTGACGTCCACAGCAGGAACGGAATGGTGTACATATGACGCGTCGGGTTGTCCTCATTACGCCCCTGAGTTTTGTGCGGCGGCGTGTCGTAAACCTCTTCACCGTGGTCAGAGAAATAAACCAGGAAACCGTTCGGGTTTGCTGCTTTAAAGTCTTTAATCAGGCTGGCAACCACATGATCGTTATACAGGTTAGCGTTGTCATAATCGTTATATGACTCCAGCTCTTCCGCGTTTAATCCCGGCGGAACATGATCGGTATTGCCATCAAACTTGCCCTGATTTTCCGGGTAGCGGTATTTGTATTTGATATGCGTACCCAGCAGATGAACAATGATCAGTTTCTTCGGCGCAGGGTCATTCAGCACTTCCTGGAACGGCTTCAGCACGTTGGTGTCGTATTCACGCGCACTCTGCGTACGTTGCTGGTTCATGTAGTACTGCTTGTCGGTCTGGCGCGAAAATACCGTCAGCATGGTATTGCGGGCGGTCATCGTCTGCTGGTTGGTGATCCAGAAGGTTTTATAACCCGCCTGTTTCATCATGTTCATCAGCGACGGCTGCGTCAGATACAGATCCGGGTTCTTTTCATTGGCAAAGGTCAGCGCCTGTTGCAGGATTTCAATGGTGTACGGACGAGACGTAACTACGTTATTAAACACGGTCAGATTCGGATCGGTTTTATGCAGCGCATCCAGCTCCGGCGTGGTTTCACGCGGATAACCGTACAGACTCATGCGTCCGCGCTGGGTCGACTCGCCAATCACCAGCACTAAAGTGCGCGGTTCGTTACCCGATTCATCTTTGAAATTAGCCAGTGGCGGCAAGGCATTATTTTCATTCAGTAACTTTGTTAGCGAGTTTAGTTGCTGACGATACTGATAATAGCCGGTCAGGAATTGCCACGGTGCGGCAGGCTCCAACGTTTTCTCAAACGGCTTGTTTTTGATAAACGTATTCATGGCGATCGGATGCAGAATCAAGCCATAAAGCAGGGCAAAAGAGACAACATAACGCCACGGCTTTGGAATATAGACCGGGCGCAGGCGTGTCCACAGCAGAACTGCCACCGCCGTATAGGCCAGCGCGATAAGCACAATTTTCAGGCTGAAATACTGGCTTAAATACTCGCTGGCTTCGTTGGTGTTGGTTTCGAACATCACAAACAGAACGCTCTGCGAGAACTCCTGACCGTAGATGACGTAGTAGCACAGCGCCGCCAGAGAGGCCGCCCATAGCACCACGCCGATTACTGCGGCAATAATTTTAATCCGCTTCGGAAAGAGGAATACCGGGATCAACCACAGCGAACTGAATAACAGCGAGTCGCGAATGCCGTTAGTGCCACTATAACCACTGATGTAAATAATGGCCTGTAGCAGAGTAGAGAAAAACCAAAAGTAGAGCAGTGCCCAACCCAGGGCTTTCCAGCTAAAAAGAGGTTTAGCCTGGACTTCTGTGGAATGCATAGTAAGAACCTGTCTTGAAAAAATATCGCCGAATGTAACGACAATTCCTTAAGGATATCTGAAGGTATATTCAGAATTTGAATAAAATGCAGACAGAAATATATTGAAAACGAGGGTGTTAGAACAGAAGTATTTCAGAAAACCCTCGCGCAAAAGCACGAGGGTTTGCAGAAGAGGAAGATTAGCCGGTATTACGCATACCTGCCGCAATCCCGGCAATAGTGACCATTAACGCTTGTTCGACGCGAGGATCCGGTTCCTGGCCTTCTTTTTCTGCCTGGCGGGAGCGGTGCAGCAACTCGGCCTGCAATACGTTCAGCGGGTCGGTGTAAATATTCCGTAGCTGAATAGACTCTGCAATCCACGGCAGATCGGCCATCAGATGGGAATCGTTGGCAATCGCCAGCACCACTTTGATGTCTTCTTCTTGCAGGTTGCGTAACTCTTTACCTAACGGCCACAGTGCTTTGTCTACCAGGCGTTGGTCATAGTATTCCGCCAGCCACAGGTCTGCTTTGGCGAAGACCATCTCCAGCATGCCGAGACGCGTCGAGAAGAATGGCCAATCGCGGCACATAGCCTCCAGCTCGCTCTGTTTGCCGTCTTCGACCACTTTTTGCAGCGCCGTACCTGCACCCAGCCAGGCGGGGAGCATCAGACGGTTTTGCGTCCAGGCGAAGATCCACGGAATGGCGCGTAGTGACTCGACGCCGCCGGTTGGGCGACGTTTCGCCGGACGTGAACCCAACGGCAGTTTGCCCAGTTCTTGTTCCGGCGTAGCGGAGCGGAAGTAAGGCACAAAATCTTTGTTTTCACGTACGTAGCCGCGGTAGACATCGCAGGAGATGACTGACAGTTCATCCATAATGCGACGCCAGCTCTCTTTCGGCTCCGGCGGTGGCAGCAGGTTGGCTTCCAGAATCGCCCCGGTATAAAGCGACAGGCTGCTGACGGTGATTTCTGGCAGACCATATTTAAAGCGGATCATCTCGCCCTGTTCGGTTACGCGCAGGCCGCCTTTCAGGCTTCCTGGCGGTTGTGACAGCAGCGCCGCATGAGCAGGTGCGCCGCCGCGACCAATGGAACCGCCGCGACCGTGGAACAACGTCAGCTCAATACCCGCTTTTTCGCAGGTTTTGATTAATGCATCCTGTGCCTGATATTGCGCCCAGGAAGCTGCCATCACTCCCGCATCTTTTGCTGAGTCGGAATAGCCAATCATCACCATCTGTTTGCCCTGAATCAGGCCACGATACCAGTCAATATTGAGCAGCTGGGTCATGACATCGTTGGCGTTGTTCAGATCATCGAGGGTTTCAAACAGCGGAGCAACCGGCATCGCAAACCCGATACCCGCTTCTTTCAGCAGCAGGTGGACAGCCAGTACGTCGGACGGCGTTTTCGCCATCGAGATCACGTAGGCGGCAATGGAGCCTTGCGGTGCTTCGGCAATCACCTGGCAGGTATCGAGCACTTCGCGCGTTTCGGCGCTTGGTTGCCAGTTGCGCGGCAGAAGCGGACGTTTGGAGTTCAGTTCGCGGATCAGGAACGCCTGTTTGTCGGCCTCTGACCAGCTTTCGTAGTCGCCGATACCGAGGTAGCGGGTCAGCTCGCCCAGCGCTTCGGTATGACGCGTGCTCTCCTGACGGATATCAATACGGACCAGCGGTACGCCGAAACATTTCACGCGGCGCAGGGTGTCGAGCAGATCGCCGTTGGCGATAATACCCATGCCACACGCCTGAAGTGACTGGTAGCAAGCGTAGAGCGGTTCCCACAGTTCTTCGTTTTGTGTCAGCAGGCCTTCTGGTTTTGGCAGTTCTTCGCCTTTCAGGCGCGCTTCCAGCCATGCCTGTGTCGCCATCAGGCGAGAACGCAGGTTTTTCATCAGATAGCGATACGGTTCTGCGGCACCTTCTTCGCCAACCAGCGCCAGCAGTTCAGGGGTCGCTTCAACCATCGACAGTTCAGAAACCAGCACCTGAATATCTTTCAGGAACAAATCGGTGGCTTTCCAGCGGCTGAGTAGCAGGACGTGGCGGGTGATATCGGCAGTGACGTTCGGGTTGCCGTCGCGGTCGCCGCCCATCCACGAAGTAAAACGGACCGGAACAAATTCGACGGGCAGTTTGTAGCCGAGGTTCTCTTCCAGTTGTTCGTTCAGTTCGCGCAGGTAATTTGGTACGCCTTGCCACAGGCTGTTTTCCACTACGGCAAAGCCCCATTTGGCTTCATCTACCGGGCTTGGACGCAGCTTACGGATTTCATCGGTATGCCATGACTGGGCGATCAACTGGCGCAGGCGACGCATCAGCTGGTTGTGTTCGTAGTCAGCGATATCTTTGTTATCGAGCTGTTTTAAACAGGCGTTCACTTCCACCATTTTGTGGATCAGTGTACGACGGGTAATTTCGGTTGGGTGAGCCGTGAGGACCAGTTCCAGCGACAGCGATTCCACTGCTTTTTTGATGGTGTCTTCGCTCAGTTCCGGCTGGTTTTTCAGTTTACGCAGGGTGCGGGCGATCACTTCCGGGTTGCTGGCAGCTTCGCCTTTCGGCGAAATGCTGTGGTATTGCTCGGCGGTGTTGGCCAGGTTCAGGAACTGACTAAACGCACGCGCAACGGGCAGCAGCTCGTCGTTCGACAAATTTTGTAAGGTGGTGAGCAACTCCTGGCGGTTAGCATCATTGCCAGCGCGTGAAGATTTCGACAACTTACGGATAGTTTCTACGCGTTCAAGAATGTGTTCTCCCAACGCATCCTTGATGGTTTCTCCCAGCACTTTGCCGAGCATACTGACATTACTACGCAATGCGGAATATTGTTCGTTCATATTACCCCAGACACCCCATCTTATCGTTTGATAGCCCTGTATCCTTCACGTCGCATTGGCGCGAATATGCTCGGGCTTTGCTTTTCGTCGTCTTTTATAAAGCCACGTAAAAGCGGTGACGTCAAATGCTGCGAAATCGCTTCAGCAAACGAATAAATAGCAGGAATTTACGTCATTAAATTCACGACGCTTTAAATAAGCGTAACTTATGGAAATGTTAAAAAATCGCCCCAAGTAACACCAAAGGTGTAGGTCGGATAAGATGCGCAAGTATCGCATCCGACATTATTGCGGCACTGGAGTTTGGCAACAGTGCCGGATGCGGCGCGAGCGCCTTATCCGGCCTACGTTTTAATGCCAGCAAAAATGGTGAATTACCTGGGTTATCAGTTCGCGGGTGGGCTTGATAAACCGTGTTTCCAGATATTCATCAGGTTGATGAGCCTGATTAATTGAGCCAGGCCCCAACACCAGCGTCGGGCATAACGTTTGAATAAACGGCGCTTCGGTACAGTAGTTCACCACTTCGGTTTTTGCTCCGAGCAATTTCTCAACCACTTCAACCAGTTGATGATTCGGTGGGCATTCATAGCCAGGGATCGGCGGATGCAGCTCGTCGACCGTCAGACGACCCGGCCAGCGTTCGCTCACCGGAGCCAATGCATCGTTGAGCAAACCATTAAGTTCATTGAGTGTCATGCCAGGCAGCGGACGAATATCCATATGCAACTCACAGCAAGCGCAAATACGGTTAGAAGCGTCGCCACCGTGAATATGCCCGAGGTTGAGCGTAGGGTATGGCACGGTAAACGCTTCGTAGTGATAACGTTCTTTCAGGTTATCGCGCAATTGCAAAATATGCCCGATGGCGTCGTGCATTAGTTCGATAGCGTTAACTCCGCGTGCTGGATCGCTGGAGTGCCCCGACTGGCCCTGAATACGGATGGCGTTAGAGATATGACCTTTATGTGCGCGTACCGGTTGTAGTGACGTCGGTTCGCCAATGATGGCGCAATCCGGGCGCAGGGCGGTAGTTTCGGCAAAATAACGCGCTCCGGCCATACTGGTTTCTTCATCAGCAGTCGCCAGAATGTAGAGCGGTTTTTTCAGTTTCGTGACGTCGACATCGCGTAGCGCATCAAGGATAAACGCAAAAAAGCCTTTCATGTCGGCGGTGCCTAAGCCGTAAAGCTTGCCGTCATGCTCCGTCAGTGTAAACGGATCGCGCGTCCAGCGACCGTCATCAAATGGCACCGTATCGGTATGCCCCGCCAGCAACAAGCCGCCAGCCCCCTGTCCGATACTTGCCAGCATATTGAATTTGTTGCGAGTTCCTGGAACAGGCTGCACTTCCACATTGAAGCCCAAATCTTTAAACCAGTCCGCCAGCAGAGTGATTAAATCTGCATTGCTTTGATCGAGTGCCTCTTCCGTGGCGCTTATTGAAGGTGTGGCAATCAGAGCGCGGTAAATCTCGATAAATGGCGGTAATTTGTTTTTCATTGTTGACACACCTCTGGTCATGATAGTATCAATATTCATGCAGTATTTATGAATAAAAATACACTAACGTTGAGCGTAATAAAACCCACCAGCCGTAAGGTGAATGTTTTACGTTTAACCTGGCAACCAGACATAAGAAGGTGAATAGCCCCGATGTTGAATACGCTGATTGTGGGTGCCAGCGGCTACGCTGGCGCAGAGCTAGTGACCTATGTAAATCGCCATCCGCATATGAACATAACCGCTTTGACTGTTTCAGCGCAAAGCAATGATGCGGGAAAGTTAATCTCCGATTTGCATCCGCAGCTAAAAGGCATCGTTGATCTGCCGTTGCAGCCGATGTCGGATATCAGCGAGTTTAGCCCAGGGGTGGACGTAGTGTTTCTCGCCACCGCCCATGAAGTTAGCCACGATTTAGCGCCGCAGTTTCTTGAAGCGGGCTGCGTGGTGTTCGACCTTTCCGGCGCGTTTCGTGTTAACGACGCCACCTTCTATGAAAAATATTACGGCTTTACCCATCAATACCCGGAACTGTTGGAACAGGCAGCCTACGGTCTGGCGGAGTGGTGCGGTAATAAATTAAAAGAAGCGAATTTGATTGCGGTGCCGGGCTGTTATCCGACGGCGGCACAGCTGGCGCTGAAACCGTTGATTGATGCCGATCTTCTTGACCTCAATCAGTGGCCGGTGATCAACGCCACCAGCGGCGTGAGCGGTGCAGGGCGTAAAGCGGCCATTTCAAACAGCTTTTGTGAAGTTAGCCTGCAACCGTATGGCGTCTTTACTCATCGCCATCAACCAGAGATCGCCACACACCTCGGTGCTGACGTTATCTTCACCCCACATCTGGGCAATTTCCCGCGCGGCATTCTCGAAACCATTACCTGCCGCCTGAAATCGGGTGTGACCCAGGCGCAAGTCGCGCAAGTGTTACAGCAGGCGTATGCCCATAAACCGCTGGTGCGGCTGTATGACAAAGGCGTTCCGGCGCTGAAAAATGTCGTTGGGCTGCCATTTTGCGATATCGGGTTTGCCGTTCAGGGCGAGCATCTGATTATTGTGGCGACCGAAGACAACTTACTGAAAGGCGCGGCGGCACAAGCGGTACAGTGCGCCAATATTCGTTTCGGCTATGCGGAAACGCAGTCTCTTATTTAAGGGTGCAATGATGAATCCATTAATTATCAAACTGGGCGGCGTACTGCTGGATAGTGAAGAGGCGCTGGAACGTCTGTTTAGCGCACTGGTGAATTATCGTGAGTCACATCAGCGTCCGCTGGTGATTGTGCACGGCGGCGGTTGCGTGGTGGATGAGCTGATGAAAGGGCTGAATCTGCCGGTGAAAAAGAAAAACGGCCTGCGGGTGACGCCTGCTGATCAGATAGACATTATCACCGGAGCACTGGCGGGAACGGCAAATAAAACCCTGTTGGCATGGGCGAAGAAACATCAGATTGCGGCCGTAGGTTTGTTTCTCGGTGACGGCGACAGCGTCAAAGTGACCCAGCTTGATGAAGAGTTAGGTCATGTTGGACTGGCGCAGCCAGGTTCGCCTAAGCTTATCAACTCCTTGCTGGAGAACGGTTATCTGCCGGTGGTCAGCTCCATTGGCGTAACAGACGAAGGGCAACTGATGAACGTCAATGCCGACCAGGCGGCAACGGCGCTGGCGGCAACGCTGGGCGCGGATCTGATTTTGCTCTCCGACGTCAGCGGCATTCTCGACGGCAAAGGGCAACGCATTGCCGAAATGACCGCCGCGAAAGCAGAACAACTGATTGAGCAGGGCATTATTACTGACGGCATGATAGTGAAAGTGAACGCGGCGCTGGATGCGGCCCGCACGCTGGGCCGTCCGGTAGATATCGCCTCCTGGCGTCATGCGGAGCAGCTTCCGGCACTGTTTAACGGTATGCCGATGGGTACGCGGATTTTAGCTTAAGTTTTGTTGGCCGGAGGCGCAGCTTTCCGGCATTGAATTTCAAAATAAGGAAACAGAGTTATGGCACTTTGGGGCGGGCGTTTTACCCAGGCAGCAGATCAACGGTTCAAACAATTCAACGACTCACTGCGCTTTGATTACCGTCTGGCGGAGCAGGATATTGTTGGCTCTGTGGCCTGGTCCAAAGCCCTGGTCACGGTAGGCGTGTTAACCGCAGAAGAGCAGGCGCAACTGGAAGAGGCGCTGAACGTGTTGCTGGAAGATGTTCGCGCCAGGCCACAACAAATCCTTGAAAGCGACGCCGAAGATATCCATAGCTGGGTGGAAGGCAAACTGATCGACAAAGTGGGCCAGTTAGGCAAAAAGCTGCATACCGGGCGTAGCCGTAATGATCAGGTAGCGACTGACCTGAAACTGTGGTGCAAAGATACCGTTAGCGAGTTACTGACGGCTAACCGGCAGCTGCAATCGGCGCTGGTGGAAACCGCACAAAACAATCAGGACGCGGTAATGCCAGGTTACACTCACCTGCAACGCGCCCAGCCGGTGACGTTCGCGCACTGGTGCCTGGCCTATGTTGAGATGCTGGCGCGTGATGAAAGCCGTTTGCAGGATGCGCTTAAGCGTCTGGATGTCAGCCCGCTAGGCTGTGGCGCGCTGGCGGGAACGGCCTATGAAATCGACCGTGAACAGTTAGCAGGCTGGCTGGGCTTTGCTTCGGCGACCCGTAACAGTCTCGACAGCGTTTCTGACCGTGACCATGTGTTGGAACTGCTTTCTGCTGCCGCTATCGGCATGGTGCATCTGTCGCGTTTTGCTGAAGATCTGATTTTCTTTAACACCGGCGAAGCGGGGTTTGTGGAGCTTTCTGACCGCGTGACTTCCGGTTCATCATTAATGCCGCAGAAGAAAAACCCGGATGCGCTGGAGCTGATTCGCGGTAAATGCGGCCGGGTGCAGGGGGCGTTAACCGGCATGATGATGACGCTGAAAGGTTTGCCGCTGGCTTACAACAAAGATATGCAGGAAGACAAAGAAGGTCTGTTCGACGCGCTCGATACCTGGCTGGACTGCCTGCATATGGCGGCGCTGGTGCTGGACGGCATTCAGGTGAAACGTCCACGTTGCCAGGAAGCGGCTCAGCAGGGTTACGCCAACGCCACCGAACTGGCGGATTATCTGGTGGCGAAAGGCGTACCGTTCCGCGAGGCGCACCATATTGTTGGTGAAGCGGTGGTGGAAGCCATTCGTCAGGGCAAACCGCTGGAAGATCTGCCGCTCAGTGAGTTGCAGAAATTCAGTCAGGTGATTGACGAAGATGTCTATCCGATTCTGTCGCTGCAATCGTGCCTCGACAAGCGTGCGGCAAAAGGCGGCGTCTCACCGCAGCAGGTGGCGCAGGCGATTGCTTTTGCGCAGGCTCGGTTAGGGTAAGAACATTTATATGTATAAATTTGAGCCTGGCTTATCGCCGGGCTTTTTTATGGCAAAAAAAAGCGGATCCTGGAGATCCGCAAAAGTTCAC
>OHRK01000102.1_pt1 | contig 11033 bp, 8 predicted proteins | sample 1578481 | NCBI WGS metagenome assembly OHRK01 (sample SAMEA3879515, study PRJEB24766) | human gut metagenome | biome: human-associated habitat; feature: feces | place: USA | collected 1985/1987 | reverse complement strand
GGCTCCTTTGCCCACCCCCACCATTATCGACATCGGCGTGGCCAGCCCCAGCGCGCAGGGACAGGCAATAATCAGGACCGACACAGCCGCAATGAGACCGTGCGCCATCCTGGGCTCGGGCCCCCAGACAGACCAGATCACGAAAGCAACAACCGCGATAAGTATCACCAGAGGAACAAACCAGCCTGAAACGCTGTCAGCCATTCTCTGGATGGGGGCACGCGAACGCTGTGCATCAGCGACCATCTGAACAATTCGTGAGAGCATTGTTTCATCACCGACTTTCTCTGCACGGATGATGAGACTCCCTGTCTGATTAATGGTCCCCCCGATGACAGGGTCACCCTCCGTTTTGGTAACCGGCATAGATTCCCCGGTCACCATCGATTCATCAACGGTTGTTTTGCCTTCGATCACGATACCGTCGACCGGAATACTCTCTCCAGGTCTGATGCGGAGCTTATCGCCAGGCAGGACATCTTCCGCATTAATATCCGTTTCATGACCGTCATGATCCAGCCGTCTGGCGGTTTTGGGGGCAAGGTTCAGAAGCGCAGTAATGGCGCCTGAGGTTTGTTCCCGTGCCCGCAGCTCAAGAACCTGTCCCAGCAGAACAAGCACCGTAATAACTGCTGCGGCTTCAAAATAAACGGCCACCAGGCCATCCATGTTTCTGAACGATGCAGGAAACCAGGAGGGGAAGACGGTTGCAATGACGCTGTAAACCCAGGCTACGCCGGTCCCCATTGCAACAAGGGTAAACATATTCAGGGAGCGGTTACGTAACGACATTCCGGCCCGGGCGAAGAATGGCCAGCCACACCACAACACGACAGGGGAGGCCAGAAGCAGCTGCAGCCATGTGTTGTACTGTGGCGGTACTGTATTCCTCAACTCGGGAAACAGATGAGATCCCATTTCGAGTACCAGAACCGGAAACGCCAGCAACAACCCCAGCCAGAAGCGTCTTGTCATGTCGTGAAGTTCATCACTCGGCCCCGTGGATGCCGTAGCTACGAGCGGCTCCAGTGCCATTCCACAGACAGGACAGCTTCCGGGACCACTGCGGCGTATCTCCGGGTGCATCGGACATGTCCACACACCTTCAGAATTCTCTTTTTCCGCCTGGTGGTGAGGCTGTTTTATCTGATCAGGGCTGACTTCGTGATGATCGTGGTGATGGTGATGGGAATGTTCACTGGCATCTTCGGTAAGATAACGATCGGGATGGGCTTTAAATTTACTCTCACAGCTGGCGGAGCAGAAATAAAGTTGATGGTCCTGGTATCGAATGCTGCTGTGCGCCCTGTCGGGCAGGATGGCCATCCCGCACACGGGATCTCTCACCTTATGCAATACGTGGCCCTCGTCCGGGGATAATGTCTGCTCAGAAGCAGTCTGGTTGTTGTGTTGCACTGCATTGTCATTTTTCACAGTAACTCTCCTTATGCATACCGAAGCATCTTCTGTCTTCAGGGTATGTCATGGATGCGATTACCACGAATATCGCCGGCACAGGAGTGCCTGCTACCGGCGTCCCGTTATCAGCCGTTCCGCTGACTATTCGATTCGCTGGAAGACTTTTTTACTTCCATCCGGTGAGAATGCGATAACATCGTAAGCCTCTTTTCGGGCTCCCATCTCCATTCCAGGACTTCCTGCTGGCATACCGGGGGTGGCGAGACCGTATATACCTGAACCAGACTGCATTGCCTTATGTATCGTTGTCGCAGGCACATGGCCTTCAATGATCAAATTACCGGCAACCGCGGTATGACAACTTCGCAGTCCTGCAGGAATAGCATGCTTTTCTTTCAGGGCTGACAGCGCCTGATCATTCATGACGTGAGTTCGTACTTCAAACCCGTCTTTTTCCATCGCCTTGCCCCACAGGGAACAACAGCCACAGTTTTCAGATTTGTACATATCAATCACTTTTTCACTCGCCATCGCGGGCAGTGAAAGGCCGAGAGCCAGCGCCATCAGAACCACTTTTTTCATACTCACCTCTGTATATTATCGATTTAAACCCTGACGTCAGGGTGAATCAGTAAAGAAGGACACCCACAGGGGGTGCCCTTTCAGGTTCAGGACACGCTTTTTTTATGTCTGCGCAGCCAGATTAATTTGTAGGCGGCAGGAATAATGAACAGGGACAGCAGCGGAGCCGTGATCATCCCACCAATCATGGGTGCCGCGATACGGCTCATGACTTCTGAACCTGCACCGGTTCCCCAGAGTATTGGCAGCAGACCCGCAATGATCACCGCCACGGTCATGGCTTTCGGCCGGACACGCAGTACGGCACCATGATAGAGGGCTTCATCAAGGCCTTCCGGTGTGAACGTCTCTTTACGGGACAATTCCGGGTGCGCTTCAATGGCATGACGCAGATACATCAGCATGACCACGCCAAACTCTGCTGCCACCCCGGCCAGAGCGATAAACCCCGTTCCGGTTGCGACAGACATATGGAAGCCCTGCCAGTACAGGAACCATATCCCGCCAACCAGGGCGAACGGCAGGCTCATCAGGATCAGCAGGGCTTCATCAACCCGGCGGAATGCCAGATACAACAGGATGAAGATGATCATCACCGTCATCGGCACCATCAGCTTCAGTTTCTTGTTGGCATGCTCAAGCAGTTCAAACTGTCCGGAGAATGACACGCTGGTACCCGGTCTCAGTTTCACTTTCTGACTGATCGCCGTTTTAATGTCATTAACCACCGACACCATATCCCTGCCGCGCGCGTCAATGTAAATCCAGCTGGCTGGACGGGCATTTTCCGTTTTCAGCATAGTCGGCCCGGAAACGACCTTAATATCCGCAACATCGCCCAGCGTGATCTGCTGCTTCATCGGGGTCAGGATCGGCATCTGTTTCAGGGCCTGCGGGCTGTTCCGGTAATCCTGCGGATAGCGGATATTAATCGGGTACCGGGCCACGCCTTCAACCGTTTCCCCTACCGTCGCGCCGCCGATGGCTGATGAGATGAACAGCTGCACATCGCCCACCGTCATTCCGTAGCGGGAGGCTTTTTCCCGGTTGATATCCACATCAATGTAGCGCCCGCCTTCCAGTCGCTCTGCGAGAGCAGACACTACGCCGGGTACGGTTTTGGCGACCGCTTCGATACTCTGCGCCGTTGCATCGATATCGGACAGAACCGTTCCGGACACCTTGATACCTATCGGGCTTTTGATCCCGGTTGAGAGCATATCAATACGGTTACGGATTGGCGGCACCCAGAGGTTTGCCAGCCCCGGTAAACGGACGGTCCTGTCGAGTTCTTCAATAATCTTGTCAATCGTCATGCCTGGACGCCACTGATCCTCAGGTTTGAGCTGGATCGTGGTTTCAACCATTTCGAGCGGTGCGGAATCCGTGGCGGTCTCTGCTTTACCGGTCTTGCCAAATACAGAGGCCACTTCAGGAACGCTTTTGATTAACTTGTCCGTCGTCTGCAGGAGCGCTGCAGCTTCAGCCGGAGAGACACCCGGCAGGGTCGACGGCATATACAACAGGTCGCCCTCGTTAATCTTCGGCAGAAACTCACCGCCCACCTGGCTCAGCGGCCAGATAACGGTGAAAATGGACAAGGCCGCAACCAGCAGGGTTGTTTTTGGCCAGTGGAGAACCCGCAACAGCAATGGATGATACGCTTTGATCAGTACCCGGTTCAGGGGGTTACTGGTCTCTGCAGGAATTTTCCCCCGGATCCAGAATCCCATCAGAATCGGAATGACGATGATGGCCAGCGCGGCCGCGCCCGCCATGGAGTACGTCCTTCCTGACCTTCCAGGGTAAAGATAGGAATAAAGGACAGGGTGATGATCAGCAGGCTGATAAACAGTGCGGGTCCCACTTCAACGGAGGCATCGGTAATCACCTTCCAGCGGGTGGCGTTGTCAATCTGCTCACCCGGATGCTGATGATCCCACTCCTCAAGCCGCTTATGCGCATTCTCAATCATCACAATGGCGGCATCCACCATCGCACCGACGGCAATCGCTATCCCTCCCAGCGACATGATATTGGCGTTCAGTCCCTGGAAGTGCATGACGATAAAGGCGATACACAGACCAAGCGGCAGAGAGATAATCGCCACCAGGGCAGAACGTACGTGCCACAGGAACAGGGCACAGACGATGGCCACCACGATAAACTCTTCCAGAAGTTTGGAACTGAGGTTATCAATCGCCCGGTCGATGAGCTGGCTGCGATCGTAGGTGGTCACGATTTCAACGCCTTCCGGCAGGCTGGCCTTCAGCGTCTCAAGTTTATCCCTCACTGCCGTGATAACGTCGCGTGCATTTTTACCCGACCGCAGGATCACCACGCCGCCAGCGACTTCGCCCTGGCCGTTCAGCTCGGCAATACCACGCCGCATTTCAGGCCCGGTCTGCACGCGGGCAACATCCCGCAGATAAACCGGCACGCCGTTCTCGCCTGTTTTCAGGACGATGTTATTAAAATCATCAATGCTCTGAAGATAACCGCTGGCACGGACCATATACTCAGCTTCGGCCATTTCAACGGATGAGCCACCGGCCTCCTGGTTAGACGATTCAAGGGCCTGTTTCACTTCGGGCAGGCTGATACCATACTGAGACAATTTTACCGGATTGACCTGAATCTGGTACTGTTTCACCACGCCGCCAACCGAAGCGACCTCAGCCACGTTCGGGATGGTTTTCAGCTCAAATTTCAGGAACCAGTCCTGCAGAGAACGCAGTTCTGAAAGGTCGTGTTTTCCGCTGCGATCGACAAGGGCATATTCAAATATCCAGCCCACCCCCGTGGCGTCCGGACCGATTTCAGAACTCACACCGGCGGGCAGTTTTCCCTGTACCTGGTTCAGGTACTCCAGCACGCGGGAACGGGCCCAGTACAGATCGGTGCCGTCTTCAAAAATGACATACACATACGAATCACCGAACTGTGAAAAACCACGCACGGTTTTTGCGCCAGGCACGGACAGCATGGTGGTGGTAAGTGGATAGGTGACCTGGTTTTCTACAATCTGCGGGGCCTGGCCGGGATAGCTGGTTTTGATAATGACCTGCACATCTGACAGGTCAGGCAAGGCATCGACAGGCGTGTTAATAATCGTCCATGTGCCCCAGATGCTGAGAAACAGGGCCCCCATCATGACCAGGAAACGGTTGGCGACAGAGCGCCGGATAATCCATTCAATCATCGTCGTCTCCTCAGTGCCCTGAATGCATATTTACAGGCTGGTCAGACATTGCTGGCATACTGCTTTCTGTTTTTTCAGGGTGGCGCATACGTTCCAGTGCGCCCGTAATATTGGCTTCAGAGTCAATGAGGAACAGGCCACTGACCACCACGGTATCGCCTTCATTCAGGCCGGAGCCGATGCCGGACTGTTGCTGTGACTCATGCAGAACGTGGATCTGTTTCGGCACAAACTTGCCTTCATCATCAACAGTAATCACGCGCTGTTCTTTGCCGGTATCGATAACGGCCTGGCTTGGTATCAGCAGCATCTCCTGGCTTCTGGTATTCAGTTTCAGATAGGCATTCATGCCCGGCTTGAGAAACTCATCCTTATTAGAAACCTGGAGACGGACCTGAAGCGTACGGGTTGTCTGATCCACGCTGGGAAGAATATTCCATTTTTCGACATGGAATGTTTTATCCGGATAAGCCGGTACCGAAATTTCAAACTGCGACGTATCTTTCAGCAGATAGGCGATAGATTCTGGCACTGCAGCGCTGATCCAGACCGGGTCCATTCCCTGAATCTGAGCCACCACCTTATCTTTCGAAATATTCATGCCGGTGCGCAGGTCAAATGCAGTAATGACACCATCAATAGGTGCTTTAATGGTAAAACGGGTCTGAATGCTCCGGGTAGAACGCAGTCTCTGAATATCCTCTTCCGGCATACCTGCCAGGCGAAGCCGTTCCAGAACGCCTTTAATTTGCGTGGAAGTACCACCGGTGCTGGATAACAGAAGGAATTCACTCTGTGCTTCCACCCAGTCCGGAATGGTAATATCGATAAGTGGCGTCCCCTTCTTCACATGATCGCCAATCGTCATGGGGTAGACTTTTTCGACAAACCCGTCAGAACGCGCCTGCACAATAACAAACTGATACTCGTTATAGCTGACATTAGCCGGGATTGTCTGAGAATAATTCAGCATTCCTCGCGTGACTTTTTGCGTTTTTAATCCCAGATTCTGAACCTGGGTTGGGTCGATACGGATCCCGCCACTGCTTTTATCGCCACTGTCATCAGCATATTTTGGCACCAGGTCCATATCCATAAAGGGCGATTTTCCGGGTTTATCAAATTTGGTATCCGGTTTCATTGGGTCATACCAGAAAAGCACCTTTCGTTCCGGTGCCTTTTGTTCTGTTTTTTCTGTCTTTTGTGCTGAGTTTACATACTGCCAGGCAGTAACCGATATCAGCCCCCCTGCTATGAGGCTGCTGATAATTATTGCAGCATATTTTATCTTTAAAGAAGCCATACAATTTTCCGCTAAAAAATCAAAACACCTGGCATATGCGCCTGACGGTTAACTCACACATATACCTATGTGAATGTACAGGCGCACAGGATGTAATCGCTCCGGACAGCCAATCAGGACTGCGTCACGTTAATGCTTTTGAGTAAGGAGATATTGCCCTGCTGAATAAACGAGAAATCGACATGGTTGCCTGTTTTCAGGGCATTAATAGCATCGTCTGCATTAACAAAAGTAAAGCGCATGGTCATTGCAGGCCAGCCCACCGCTGGAATTGCTTCATGCGAAATGGTGATTTTCTTAGTATTCATATCAATGTCTTTAACGACACCGGTGCCCTTGATAACTTGCTGTACCGAAGCATCACTGGCAGTATTCATATCGCCATGCTGATGTGTTTCAGCATGAAGACCGGCAGAAAACATGACAGAGAAGGCACCAAATAAAACGGCTTTAAGTGAATTACGCATTTTAATTTCCTGATTAATTAAATAAATTTACTCTACCCAACCGCCACCCAGCGCGGTAAACAGATTAATTTCGTTAACCTGCCGGGAATAGGTAAGATCGAGAATGGTTTGCTGGGTAGCGAAGAGGGAACGTTCTGCATCCAGCACTTCGATGTAACTGACAGCACCACTTGCATACAATCCTCTGGCACGCTGGAGAGTTATCTGAAGTGAATCAAGATAACGCTGCTGTGACTCAAGTTGCTGGCTAAGGCTGTCGCGCAGCGCAAGCGTGTCGGAAACATCCTTAAAGGCTGACTGAATTTTTTGTTCGTAATTAACCACCGACTGTTGCTGGCGAATTTCAGCCAGCTTCAGATTGGCTTTATTCCTGCCAGCATTAAATATAGGAATTTCAATTTTAGGGATAAAATTCCACATTCCACTTCCTGACGTAAACAGGCTGGACAGCTCCGTACTGCTTGCGGAAAGACCACTGGTCAGGGTAATTGAGGGGAAAAAGGCCGCTCGCGCTGCGCCAATATTGGCATCAGCCGCTTTCAGCTGATATTCCGCTTCCATAATATCCGGTCGCTGCAGCAAAATTTGTGAAGACAGATTTGGTGGCAATTTTACTGGGGCTATCTCCCCGCCTTTCATCCCTTTTTCTGACGGAAGTGCACGGTACGTTCCCAGCACCAGTTGCAGGGCATTGTTTGCCTGAGCCAGATCGCCTTCTCGTTTGGCTATTTCGGCGCGGGTACTTTCGATTTGTCCTCGCGCCTGTTCAAGTGCCAGAACGTTCGTACTCCCGGTCACGAGCTGCTGCTCAACGAAAGCATAGGACTGTTGATAATTTTTCAGCGTTTCCCGCGCAATACGAAGTTGTTCGTACGCCAGTTGCTGGCTGAAATAGCTTTGTGAAACGTTGGATACCAGCAGGATGTGTACGGCCCGACGGGCTTCTTCGCTGGCAAAGTAGTTCTGGCGATCAGCATCACTCATGTTCTTAAGTTTGCCGAAAAAATCGAGCTCATAGCTGAGCTCCAGTCTCGCGTCGTACTCCTGTGTGGTCGGCTTGTCACCTTTCAGACCACCGCTGTATGTTATCCCGGATGAGGCATTCAGCTGGGGATAACGATCTGCATCCGTGACGTTGAACTGGGCTCGGGCCTCTTCAACCTTCAGGGCAGCCATTCTCAAATCACGGTTATTAGTCAGAGCTTCACCGATCAACCGGGTAACCTGGGGATCGACAAAAAAGTTACGCCAGCCCGTATCCTGATAGCCATTTACCGCTGGCGTCAGGCTGTTATGGGACAGTGAAAACTGCTGGGGTACCGGTGCTGCGGGCCGCTGATATTCAGGCGCAAGCGACACGCAGCCTGCCAGGATGAATATCGTGCTAATGCTGAGTAATTTTAATTTGAACATAACGCTTCTCGTCCAGGCAGACCTGGTAAATGGTTCAAATGAAGTCCAGAGTATTGATAGGGGTACTTTACCTAACGCTCTCTGTTTGCCGGGTGACAGGATAATGACAATGTTGTCATTTTTGCTGTAATCCGTTGATAACGATCGTGGGCGCAATAGAATGACATTAGCAGCCAGCCGGGGAGCAAGATGAAAATATTGATCGTCGAAGACGAAATTAAAACAGGTGAATATCTCAGCAAAGGGCTTACAGAGGCAGGGTTCGTAGTGGATCACGCTGATAATGGTCTTACCGGATATCATCTCGCCATGACAGCCGAGTATGATTTAGTCATTCTGGATATCATGCTACCTGATGTGAACGGCTGGGATATCATCCGCATGCTGCGCACTGCCGGAAAGGGTATGCCGGTCTTACTGCTGACAGCCCTCGGCACGATCGAACATAGGGTCAAAGGACTGGAACTGGGTGCGGACGATTATCTGGTTAAACCCTTTGCGTTTGCCGAACTGCTCGCCCGGGTGAGAACCCTTCTGAGGCGGGGAAACACGATGATCACGGAAAGCCAGTTTAAGGTGGCTGACCTCTCGATTGATCTCGTATCCAGAAAAGTCAGTCGCGCCGGAAACCGCATTGTGCTCACCAGTAAAGAGTTCAGCCTGCTGGAATTCTTCATTCGCCATCAGGGAGAGGTTCTTCCCCGCTCCCTGATTGCCTCTCAGGTCTGGGACATGAATTTTGACAGCGACACTAATGCGATCGATGTCGCAGTAAAGCGACTCCGCGCTAAAATAGACAACGATTACGAGACAAAGCTGATCCAGACAGTCCGGGGCGTGGGCTACATGCTGGAGGTCCCGGATGCATAGCAAACCTTCCAGACGCCCTTTCTCACTCGCTCTGCGGCTGACCTTTTTTATCAGCCTGTCCACGATACTGGCTTTTATCGCATTCACCTGGTTTATGCTGCATTCTGTTGAAAATCATTTTGCCGAGCAGGATGTCAGCGATCTTCAACAAATCAGCACCACACTGAACCGTATACTGCAGTCCCCGGTGGATCCGGATGATAAAAAAATAAGCAAAATAAAGGAATCAATTGCCAGCTACCGCAACGTTGCCCTTTTGCTCCTCAATCCCAGGGGGGAAGTGCTCTTTAGCTCAGCTCAGGGGGCGGCACTACGCCCGGCAGTGAATTCAGCAGATTTTAGCGAGCACAGCCGCGCACGGGATGTCTTTCTCTGGACGGTGGAGGATCCTGCGGGACCGATGGATACCGGGTCCGAAATGAAGATGGAAACATACAGGATTATCGCCTCCTCTGGTCAGGCGATATTTCAGGGCAAACAGCAGAACTATGTCATGCTGACTGGCCTATCCATTAATTTCCATCTCCATTACCTCGATGCGCTGAAAAAGAACCTGATTGCGATTGCCGTCGTGATAAGCCTGTTGATTGTTCTGATCATTCGAATCGCTGTCCGTCAGGGGCACCTGCCCCTTCGTAATGTCAGCAATGCCATTAAAAACATCACCTCCGAGAATCTTGATGCGCGACTGGAACCGACACGCGTTCCCATTGAGCTGGAGCAACTGGTTATCTCGTTCAATCATATGATTGGAAAGATTGAGGATGTCTTTACCCGCCAGGCCAATTTCTCTGCCGATATCGCGCATGAGATCAGAACGCCCATCACCAATCTGGTGACGCAGACTGAAATCGCACTGAGTCAGGATCGAACACAGAGGGAACTTGAGGATGTCCTCTATTCCAGTCTTGAAGAGTATAACCGGATGACCAAAATGGTCAGCGATATGCTGTTCCTGGCACAGGCAGATAATAATCAGCTGATACCTGACAGGGTCATGTTTGACCTCAGAGCGGAAGTCATGAAAGTCTTCGAGTTTTTCGAAGCCTGGGCCGAAGAACGCAATATCACGCTCAAATTTAACGGGATGCCCTGCCTGGTTGAGGGAGATCCACAAATGTTCAGAAGGGCGATCAATAATCTGTTATCCAATGCCCTGCGTTATACCCCGGAGGGACAGGCAATCACCGTCTCAATAAGAGAGCAGGAGAGCTTTTTTGACCTTGTGATTGAAAATCCGGGGAAACCAATCCCTGAAGAGCATTTATCAAGGTTGTTTGACCGTTTTTATCGGGTGGATCCGTCCAGACAACGAAAAGGAGAAGGCAGCGGCATCGGCCTTGCGATTGTGAAGTCAATCGTGGAAGCACATCACGGAAGAGTGCAGGTGGAATCGGACGTACACTCAACGCGTTTTATCTTATCCGTGCCCAGACTGGAGAAAATGATTCCGGACACCCAGTGCTGGGAATAAAGATTTAAATGACAAAGATGTCATTAGCCTGTCATGCAGCAAACAGAAGCCATTCGATATAATTAGTGCAACTTATCAGGAAGGCTGGATTGCTTTATCAATATCCGGCGTCAGTGGACGCCAGGAAATGAATATCCAGTCCCCTCCCGGAGAAATAAACACTTCCGAACCTGTTTCAGTTATGGAACTGAAAACACCGGTTGTACTCCCCCGGACATCACTAATTAAGAAATGGAGAGTTATCATGAAAAATATCGTATTAGCATCCTTGTAAGCGTCAACGGAGCACCGTATTGACGCTTA
>OHRK01000088.1_pt1 | contig 12271 bp, 9 predicted proteins | sample 1578481 | NCBI WGS metagenome assembly OHRK01 (sample SAMEA3879515, study PRJEB24766) | human gut metagenome | biome: human-associated habitat; feature: feces | place: USA | collected 1985/1987 | reverse complement strand
CCCGGAACATACGGAAAAAGCCACCATCTGGGAGCTGCTGGAAGTGGAAAAACACACTGGCATGAAACTCACAGAATCTTTCGCCATGTGGCCCGGTGCATCGGTTTCGGGTTGGTACTTCAGCCACCCGGACAGCAAGTACTACGCTGTAGCACAAATTCAGCGCGATCAGGTTGAAGATTATGCCCGCCGTAAAGGTATGAGCGTTACCGAAGTTGAGCGCTGGCTGGCACCGAATCTGGGGTATGACGCGGACTGATTCACAAATCTGTCACTTTTCCTTACAACAAACAGGGCGCTCAATGAGTGCCCTGTCTCTTTATTAATATGAAACACTTATACTGGAAACAGGCTGGAATAATCTTAGCCGGAAAAACGAATGTCAAAAGGCACAGTAAAGATGCCAGTCAGCGTGTTTCCGGTCCTTTGGTCATTCAATTGCTTCAGGAACATATAACGATAAGGAGAACCTGAACTCGTGTTAACGCTGCTTCACCTGCTTTCTGCCGTCGCCCTGCTGGTCTGGGGGACTCATATTGTTCGAACCGGCGTAATGCGCGTCTTCGGCGCGCGTTTGCGTACTGTCCTTAGCCGGAGCGTCGAAAAAAAGCCGCTCGCCTTTTGCGCGGGGATCGGCGTTACCGCACTGGTACAGAGCAGTAATGCCACCACCATGCTGGTGACCTCGTTTGTCGCTCAGGATCTGGTAGCCCTCGCACCGGCTCTGGTCATTGTGCTGGGTGCAGATGTCGGGACGGCGCTAATGGCGCGTATTCTCACCTTCGACTTATCCTGGCTGTCACCGTTACTTATTTTTATCGGCGTGATTTTTTTCCTCGGACGCAAACAGTCACGCGCCGGGCAACTGGGCCGCGTCGGTATTGGTCTTGGGCTGATTTTGCTAGCGCTGGAGTTGATTGTGCAGGCCGTAACGCCGATCACCCAGGCAAACGGCGTTCAGGTGATCTTTGCCTCGCTGACCGGCGATATTCTGCTGGATGCGCTGATTGGCGCGATGTTCGCCATTATCAGCTACTCCAGCCTTGCTGCTGTACTGCTGACCGCGACTCTGACCGCCGCAGGCATTATCTCCTTCCCCGTGGCGCTCTGTCTGGTGATTGGTGCTAACCTCGGTTCCGGTCTGCTGGCAATGCTCAACAACAGTGCCGCCAATGCCGCAGCCCGCCGTGTCGCGCTGGGTAGTCTGCTGTTTAAGCTGGTGGGTAGCCTGATTATCCTGCCGTTTGTCCATTTGCTGGCAGAGACAATGGGGAAGTTGTCATTGCCAAAAGCGGAACTGGTGATCTATTTCCACGTCTTCTACAACCTTGTACGTTGCCTGGTCATGCTGCCATTTGTTGACCCGATGGCACGGTTTTGCAAAACGATTATTCGCGATGAACCGGAACTGGATACCCAGCTACGGCCTAAACATCTGGATGTCAGCGCGCTGGATACGCCCACGCTTGCTCTGGCGAACGCCGCGCGCGAAACCCTGCGCATTGGCGACGCCATGGAACAGATGATGGAAGGGTTGAATAAAGTGATGCACGGTGAGCCACGGCAGGAGAAAGAGCTGCGTAAGCTGGCAGATGATATCAACGTTCTCTACACCGCCATTAAGCTGTATCTGGCGCGGATGCCAAAAGAAGAGCTGGCGGAGGAAGAGTCGCGCCGCTGGGCAGAGATCATCGAAATGTCGCTCAACCTTGAACAGGCCTCCGATATCGTCGAGCGCATGGGCAGCGAAATTGCTGACAAATCACTGGCAGCACGGCGGGCATTTTCGCTTGATGGGTTGAAGGAACTGGATGCGCTCTATGAGCAATTGCTCAGTAATTTAAAGCTGGCGATGTCACCAGCGCTCGTCGTTTGCGTCGCAGCAAACATCGTTTTCGCATTCTTAATCGCCGCTATTCCCACGCCCACGTCGATCGCCTGCATCAGCAAAACGTGCAGAGCATTGAAACCAGTTCGCTACATTTAGGCTTACTGGGAGATATGCAGCGCCTGAACTCGCTGTTTTGTTCGGTGGCTTACAGTGTGCTGGAACAGCCGGATGAAGATGAAGGACGGGACGAGTATTAATATTGTGAATCCTGTAGGCCTGATAAGACGCGTCAAGCGTCGCATCAGGCACTATGAACAAGATGCCGGATCATGCATCCGGCAATTCACTTAAAAACGGTGACCAGCTTCCAGCGGAACCGCTTCTTCACCAGCCTTAAACACATAAGTGGTGTTCGGGCCACCCAGCGTAGCGTGACCTTTACTCACTGTGATCCAGTTACCTTCCGGTAGACCAATAATCGTCAGTTCTGGCGCGACGACCAGCAGTTCGCGAATACGCTGCTCACGGGTTTCACCTTTATGGCCTTCCGGCAGCGCGTTGGTGAAGTGCGGGTTGATTTGCAGCGGGAACAGATTTAGCGCATCGAAACCTTGCGGATCGACAATCGGCATATCGTTGGTGGTACGAATAGTTGGGCAAGCAAGGTTAGCGCCTGCGCTCCAGCCAATATACAGAGCGCCACGTTTAACCACGTCAGTAATTGGTGCCAGCAGCCCGCGCTCGCGGCACTGTTTCAGCAACTGGAAAGTATTCCCGCCGCCGACAATCACGATCTCAGCATTTTCAATCGCGGCAACGGGATCGACAACGCTATGAATACCGGTGACAGAAACACCCAGCGGAGCGAGAACCGCAGCCGTTTTCGCTGTGTAATCATCCCAGGTCTGCGTTACGCCAGCGAAAGGGATAAACACCGCTGAGCGGCGACCCTGCAACTGTTCAGCAATTAGCGGCAGTGCATGTTCCAGCCAGGCTTTACCCGGCAGCGTCGAGTTACTCAATAAAAGCAGTTCCATTACTTCTCCGGTTAGTAAGAAATCACGGGAGGCATGCTACCACTGCGAATTTAACCACTTACTGACATGGCTCACGATGTCGCACATTGCTTCTGGAAAGTGATTTGAGCAGGTAACGAATTCAAGCCAATGGAAATAACAAATAGTTCGCTCATGACTATTTTTTATCAACCCAAAGGTACGGTATATTCCGTTTTTTACAGGAGAATTTATGCTGCCCGACTCATCAGTCCGTTTAAATAAATACATCAGCGAAAGCGGAATTTGCTCACGCCGCGAAGCGGATCGCTATATCGAGCAAGGCAATGTGTTCCTTAATGGCAAGCGAGCCACCATTGGCGATCAGGTGAAACCCGGCGACGTTGTGAAAGTAAACGGTCAGTTGATTGAACCTCGGGAAGCCGAAGATTTGGTACTTATCGCCCTGAACAAGCCCGTTGGTATTGTAAGCACCACCGAAGATGGCGAGCGCGATAACATTGTCGATTTCGTTAACCACAGCAAACGCGTGTTCCCGATTGGCCGCCTGGATAAAGACTCCCAGGGGCTGATTTTCCTCACCAATCACGGCGATCTGGTGAATAAGATCCTGCGTGCTGGCAATGATCATGAGAAAGAGTATCTGGTGACGGTCGATAAACCGATTACCGAGGAGTTTATTCGCGGCATGAGTGCGGGGGTGCCAATCCTCGGGACAGTGACCAAAAAGTGCAAAGTTAAAAAAGAAGCGCCGTTTGTCTTCCGCATTACCCTGGTGCAGGGGCTGAACCGTCAGATCCGGCGCATGTGCGAGCATTTCGGCTATGAAGTGAAAAAGCTGGAACGCACGCGCATCATGAACGTTAGCTTAAGCGGCATTCCGCTGGGGGAATGGCGCGATTTAACCGACGATGAGTTAATCGACCTCTTTAAGCTCATTGAAAATTCCTCTTCCGAGGTAAAACCTAAAGCGAAGGCCAAACCGAAAACAGCGGGCATCAAACGTCCAGTCGTTAAGATGGAAAAAACGGCGGAAAAAGGCGGTCGCCCGGCGTCCAACGGTAAGCGTTTTACCTCGCCGGGGCGTAAAAAGAAGGGGCGCTGATTAACGCCTCAGACTGATGAAAACGGCCCAAAAGTGCCCGGACAGTCCCCTCGCCCCTTCGGGAAAAGGGTTAGGGTGAGGGGAAAATTGTGTTCACACTGACGAGTGAAAATCTCAGGCGTTGATTGTGGATTAGCGCCTGCCGCGCGTCGACGTATTTGCTGACCAGCTAAATGACGCTTCAGGATCCGGTTTATAAGCCTGCTTTTTCTTCAACTGGCGGGCTTTTTTCGCTTCAGCCTCACGCTCAACCATTAATTTATCGATGTAATCTTTCTTAATGCTGTTGGTTTCGGAGTTGGTCAATACGCGACCATGCGCAATCCGCGCCCGATCCAGCAGTGTTTTAAGTTCACGCTGCTCGCGTTCAGTCATCTCTTTTTGGGTAATACGGGGGAGTGCCATGATGGTGCCCTCAGTGAGCCAGAGAGTTCAGTGTACGGGAATTCGTTTGCGAGCAGAACTGATAATATTCATTTTGCCTTCTCTTAACTATTTATCTCTTTCGATAATTAATTAGAGATGCAGATAAAAAAATTAAAGGCAATTATTCTCCGATAAAGACGCTGGTTAACAGAGTACAGGCTCGTTTATTGATGAGCATAGTGACAAGAAAATCAATACGGCCCGAAATATAGCTTCCAGGCCATACAGTATTTACTCAAACAAATTACTATGCAGTTTTTGCACCACCTGCTCGGCATCTTCGCCGGGCACCAGGAAGCACAGGTTATGGCTGGATGCGCCATAACAAATCATGCGAATGTTGAACGGTTCCAGTACGCCGAATACCTCTTTGCCAACGCCGCAGGCTTTTGACAGGTCATTGCCAATCAACGCGACCAGCACCAGACCTTCTTCCACCTCCACCCGACACAGTGCGGAAAGCTCCATCAGCAGAGATTGCGTCAGCAACGTATCGCCAGTGGAGGTTGAGCCGGTGGTATCAAGGGTTAATGCCACGCTCACTTCTGACGTGGTGATTAAGTCTACCGAAATATTATGCCGCGCGAGGATGCCGAAAACTTCCGCGAGGAAACCGCGAGAATGCAGCATATTCAGGCTGTGCAAAGTGAGCAGAGTCTGATTGCGACGAAGCGCCAGAGCGCGGAACAGCGGCGGATTTTCAGTTTTATTGCACACCAGCGTACCACCTGCGCGTGGGTCTTTGCTGGAGCCGACAAAGACCGGGATATCGCTGCGTACTGCGGGTAGCAACGTTGCCGGATGCAGTACTTTTGCACCAAAAGTTGCCATCTCTGCCGCTTCGGCAAACGCGATTTCATCAATGCGTTTTGCTGCGGAAACTACGCGTGGATCGGTGGTGTAGATGCCCGGGACGTCGGTCCAGATATCAACACGAGATGCGTGTAAAGCCTCCGCCAGCAAGGCTGCCGTATAATCGCTGCCTCCACGGCCAAGCGTCGTTGTACGACCTTTATTTTCGCTACCGATAAATCCCTGGGTGATCACTAAGCCTTCATTGAGACGTGGGAGCAGCTGCAGCGCGGCCAGTTCCGCCAGCGCGGCTATATCTGGCTCTGCACGACCAAATCGGTCGTTGGTACGCATCACTTTACGTACATCAAACCACTGTGCCTGAACATCGCGTTCGCGCAGGATCTCAACAAACAGCAGGGTCGACATCAGCTCGCCGTGGCTGACCAGCTCATCTGTCAGCGCCGGAGACGTTGCCAGCGCCGCCGCTTCTGCCAGAACAGTAATGTTCTCCAGCAGACGTTCAATCTCTTCACGGATAACGTTCGGGTAACGCAGACGTTCCAGAATGGCAAACTGGATGTTGCGGATAGCGTCGAGTTTTTCGAATCGCTCGCCAGGTTCCAGTCCTTCAGCTAAAGCGACCAGCAGATTAGTGATACCAGCAGAAGCCGAGAGGACAACTAAACGCACGTTGGCATCAGAAAGCACAATATCAGCGCTGCGATTCATGGCGTCAAAATCAGCTACGCTGGTACCGCCAAATTTGGAGACAACAATTTCAGACATAACTACCTCGTGTCAGGGGATCCATTTTCAGCCTTGGCACAAGGGAAGAGCGGAAGACGGGTGGGCGCAGAGCGATACTTCGCTACTATTTTCACCCAGAAGTGCTCCACCACTTGCGAAACGCCCGACTGCGAACGCTTCTGGTGACAACCCAGGGGATTCAGCCCCTGTAGCCGATGATGAACGTGGCCAGCCGTTCAATCACCTCGGCGATGCACCCCCTCAGGTGTTATCACAGGACTGGCTCCTCCAACACCGTTACTTGGGCAACGCGCCTCTTCTGGCCTGCGCTAGCGCAGGTAGTACATTTATAAATAAAGGGTGAGCGGGGCGGTTGTCAACGATGGGGTCATGCGGATTTTTCATCCACTCCTGGCGGTCAGTAGTTCAGCTAATAAATGCTTCACTGCGCTAAGGGTTTACACTCAACATTACGCTAACGGCACTAAAACCATCACATTTTTCTGTGACTGGCGCTACAATCTTCCAAAGTCACAATTCTCAAAATCAGAAGAGTATTGCTAATGAAAAACATCAATCCAACGCAGACCGCTGCCTGGCAGGCACTACAGAAACACTTCGATGAAATGAAAGACGTTACGATCGCCGATCTTTTTGCTAAAGACGGCGATCGTTTTTCTAAGTTCTCCGCAACCTTCGACGATCAGATGCTGGTGGATTACTCCAAAAACCGCATCACTGAAGAGACGCTGGCGAAATTACAGGATCTGGCGAAAGAGTGCGATCTGGCGGGCGCGATTAAGTCGATGTTCTCTGGCGAGAAGATCAACCGCACTGAAAACCGCGCCGTGCTGCACGTAGCGCTGCGTAACCGTAGCAATACCCCGATTTTGGTTGATGGCAAAGACGTAATGCCGGAAGTCAACGCGGTGCTGGAGAAGATGAAAACCTTCTCAGAAGCGATTATTTCCGGTGAGTGGAAAGGTTATACCGGCAAAGCAATCACTGACGTAGTGAACATCGGGATCGGCGGTTCTGACCTCGGCCCATACATGGTGACCGAAGCTCTGCGTCCGTACAAAAACCACCTGAACATGCACTTTGTTTCTAACGTCGATGGGACTCACATCGCGGAAGTGCTGAAAAAAGTAAACCCGGAAACCACGCTGTTCTTGGTAGCATCTAAAACCTTCACCACTCAGGAAACTATGACCAACGCCCATAGCGCGCGTGACTGGTTCCTGAAAGCGGCAGGTGATGAAAAACACGTTGCAAAACACTTTGCGGCGCTTTCCACCAATGCCAAAGCCGTTGGCGAGTTTGGTATTGATACTGCCAACATGTTCGAGTTCTGGGACTGGGTTGGCGGCCGTTACTCTTTGTGGTCAGCGATTGGCCTGTCGATTGTTCTCTCCATCGGCTTTGATAACTTCGTTGAACTGCTTTCCGGCGCACACGCGATGGACAAGCATTTCTCCACCACGCCTGCCGAGAAAAACCTGCCTGTACTGCTGGCGCTGATTGGCATCTGGTACAACAATTTCTTTGGTGCGGAAACTGAAGCGATTCTGCCGTATGACCAGTATATGCACCGTTTCGCGGCGTACTTCCAGCAGGGCAATATGGAGTCCAACGGTAAGTATGTTGACCGTAACGGTAACGTTGTGGATTACCAGACTGGCCCGATTATCTGGGGTGAACCAGGCACTAACGGTCAGCACGCGTTCTACCAGCTGATCCACCAGGGAACCAAAATGGTACCGTGCGATTTCATCGCTCCGGCTATCACCCATAACCCGCTCTCTGATCATCACCAGAAACTGCTGTCTAACTTCTTCGCCCAGACCGAAGCGCTGGCGTTTGGTAAATCCCGCGAAGTGGTTGAGCAGGAATATCGTGATCAGGGTAAAGATCCGGCAACGCTTGACTACGTGGTGCCGTTCAAAGTATTCGAAGGTAACCGCCCGACCAACTCCATCCTGCTGCGTGAAATCACTCCGTTCAGCCTGGGTGCGTTGATTGCGCTGTATGAGCACAAAATCTTTACTCAGGGCGTGATCCTGAACATCTTCACCTTCGACCAGTGGGGCGTGGAACTGGGTAAACAGCTGGCGAACCGTATTCTGCCAGAGCTGAAAGATGATAAAGAAATCAGCAGCCACGATAGCTCGACCAATGGTCTGATTAACCGCTATAAAGCGTGGCGCGGTTAATCATCGTCGATATGTAGGCCGGATAAGGCGTTCACGCCGCATCCGGCAACCGATGCCTGATGCGACGCGGTCGCGTCTTATCAGGCCTACAGGTCGATGCCGATATGTACATCGTATTCGGCAATTAATACATAGCACGATTGATTAAATAACCTTAATAACAATGCCGACGTTATGTCGGCATTTTTTTATCAGATAAATCCCCTTGTCTGTAATTTAACGGAAATCATACCGTGAGGTTAATCCTAAAATAGATTTTTAATCGTTGTTTATTTCGGAAAATACGCAGATTAATTGCTTTTGTTTTTATTTTAAGTTTATGATTTTTATTGTTATTTAAATATAAGTTGAAACTTATATTTGATATTCATTCCAATTATCCTAAAACGCCATCGCTAATTCCCCGCGCCGTAATTCGCATGCTTTAGTTGTGTATACTCGATCCCGCCCGAAATGTTTTTGGGTAAATCTCCATTCATTCAATGAAGGGAAATTGTTATGAAAAAAGTTCTGTATGGCATTTTTGCCATATCTGCGCTTGCGGCGACTTCTGCGTGGGCTGCACCTGTACAGGTGGGCGAAGCGGCAGGGTCGGCAGCAACGTCGGTTTCGGCGGGGAGTTCCTCCGCGACCAGCGTCAGCACCGTAAGCTCGGCGGTGGGTGTCGCGCTTGCGGCAACCGGTGGCGGTGATGGTTCTAATACCGGGACCACCACAACCACGACCACCAGTACCCAGTAATAAAGTATGTATCCCCAAAATAATTCGAGTCATTGCATCTGTGGCTAGAAGTATGAAGGGATTAACCATAACCACACTCCGGTGTGGTTATTCTGCCCCTCTGGAGAAGAGTCGTGAAGCGACCTGCACTCATTCTTATCTGCCTGTTATTACAGGCCTGTTCAGCCACGACTAAAGAGCTGGGCAATTCACTGTGGGACAGTCTGTTCGGCACGCCAGGCGTACAGCTGACGGATGATGATATTCAAAATATGCCCTACGCCAGCCAGTACATGCAGCTTAATGGCGGGCCGCAGTTATTTGTGGTGCTGGCCTTCGCTGAAGACGGACAACAAAAATGGGTCACTCAGGATCAGGCTACTCTCGTTACCCAACATGGCCGTCTGGTGAAGACTCTGCTCGGCGGCGACAACCTGATTGAAGTGAATAACCTTGCTGCCGACCCGCTGATTAAACCCGCACAAATCGTTGATGGCGCAAGCTGGACGCGCACGATGGGCTGGACCGAGTACCAGCAGGTACGCTACGCCACCGCACGCTCAGTCTTCAAATGGGATGGCACCGATACCGTCAAAGTCGGCAGCGATGAAACCCCGGTTCGCGTGCTGGACGAAGAAGTCTCCACCGACCAGGCGCGCTGGCATAACCGCTATTGGATCGACAGCGAAGGGCAAATTCGCCAGTCGGAACAGTATCTCGGCGCGGATTATTTTCCGGTGAAAACCACTCTCATCAAGGCGGCAAAACAATGATTAAACAAACTATTGTCGCGTTGCTTTTGAGTGTGGGAGCGTCATCGGTCTTCGCGGCAGGAACCGTCAAGGTGTTCAGCAATGGCAGCAGTGAGGCCAAAACGCTAACGGGCGCAGAGCATTTAATCGATCTGGTAGGCCAACCGCGGCTGGCAAACAGCTGGTGGCCCGGTGCGGTGATTAGCGAAGAGCTGGCAACGGCGGCAGCATTGCGTCAGCAGCAGGCGTTGCTGACACGGCTGGCAGAACAGGGCGCAGATTCCAGCGCCGACGATGCCGCTGCGATTAACGCCTTACGCCAGCAAATTCAGGCGTTGAAAGTGACGGGCAGGCAAAAAATCAATCTTGATCCCGATATCGTCCGCGTTGCCGAACGCGGTAACCCGCCGTTGCAGGGCAACTACACGCTGTGGGTCGGACCACCGCCGTCCACGGTCACGTTGTTCGGGCTTATCAGCCGTCCTGGCAAGCAGCCATTCACTCCAGGTCGCGACGTGGCGAGCTATCTCTCTGACCAGAGCCTGCTCAGCGGTGCGGATCGCAGCTACGCGTGGGTGGTTTACCCGGACGGACGCACGCAAAAAGCGCCGGTGGCTTACTGGAACAAGCGTCACGTAGAGCCGATGCCCGGCAGCATTATTTATGTTGGCCTCGCGGACTCCGTCTGGAGTGAGACGCCTGATGCCCTTAACGCCGACATTCTTCAGACTCTGACGCAGCGGATACCTCAATAATGAAAAAAAGACATCTGCTTAGCTTACTGGCGCTGGGCATTAGCACAGCTTGCTACGGCGAAACATATCCTGCGCCCATTGGTCCGTCGCAGTCGGATTTCGGTGGCGTAGGATTATTACAAACGCCCACCGCGCGTATGGCACGGGAAGGGGAGTTGAGTCTGAACTATCGCGATAACGATCAGTACCGTTATTACTCAGCTTCAGTGCAACTCTTCCCGTGGCTGGAAACAACGCTGCGCTACACCGACGTGCGCACCCGGCAGTACAGCAGCGTCGAAGCGTTCTCTGGCGATCAAACGTATAAAGATAAAGCCTTCGATCTCAAACTGCGTTTGTGGGAAGAGAGTTACTGGCTGCCGCAAGTGGCGGTTGGTGCGCGGGATATCGGCGGTACGGGGCTGTTTGATGCGGAATATCTTGTTGCCAGCAAAGCCTGGGGGCCGTTCGATTTTACGCTCGGCCTGGGCTGGGGATATTTGGGCACCAGCGGTAATGTGAAAAATCCGCTCTGTTCAGCCAGTGATAAATATTGCTATCGCGATAACAGCTACAAACAGGCGGGATCTATCGACGGTAGCCAGATGTTCCACGGTCCTGCCTCACTGTTTGGCGGCGTGGAATACCAGACGCCCTGGCAACCGCTGCGCCTGAAACTGGAGTATGAAGGCAATAATTATCAGCAGGATTTTGCCGGGAAGCTGGAGCAAAAAAGTAAGTTTAACGTCGGTGCGATTTATCGCGTTACCGATTGGGCCGACGTTAACCTTAGCTATGAACGTGGCAACACCTTTATGTTTGGCGTTACGTTGCGCACCAACTTTAACGATCTGCGCCCGTCTTACAACGATAACGCCCGCCCGCAATATCAACCGCAGCCGCAGGATGCCATTTTGCAGCATTCGGTGGTGGCGAATCAGTTAACGCTGTTGAAATACAATGCCGGACTTGCCGATCCACAGATCCAGGCGAAAGGCGATACGCTGTATGTTACCGGCGAGCAGGTGAAATATCGTGATTCGCGCGAAGGGATCATCCGTGCGAATCGGATCGTGATGAACGATCTGCCGGATGGGATCAAAACGATCCGCATTACGGAAAATCGCCTTAACATGCCGCAGGTGACGACGGAAACCGATGTCGCCAGCCTGAAAAATCATCTCGCCGGAGAGCCGTTGGGCCACGAAACGACGCTGGCGCAAAAACGCGTCGAGCCAGTGGTTCCGCAGTCCACCGAGCAGGGCTGGTATATCGACAAATCACGCTTTGATTTCCATATCGATCCGGTGCTGAACCAGTCGGTCGGTGGCCCGGAAAACTTTTACATGTATCAGCTGGGCGTGATGGGAACGGCAGATTTGTGGCTGACGGACCATCTGCTGACCACCGGCAGCCTGTTTGCAAATCTTGCCAACAACTACGACAAGTTTAACTACACTAATCCTCCGCAGGACTCGCACTTACCGCGCGTGCGTACCCATGTGCGCGAGTATGTGCAGAACGATGTCTATGTGAATAACCTGCAAGCCAACTACTTCCAGCATCTGGGCAACGGCTTCTACGGTCAGGTCTACGGTGGTTATCTCGAAACCATGTTTGGCGGTGCGGGGGCAGAAGTGTTGTATCGCCCGCTGGACAGCAACTGGGCGTTTGGTCTGGATGCCAACTACGTTAAACAGCGCGACTGGCGTAGTGCAAAAGATATGATGAAATTCACCGACTACAGCGTGAAAACCGGACATCTGACCGCCTACTGGACGCCATCTTTCGCTCAGGATGTGTTAGTTAAAGCCAGCGTCGGGCAGTATCTGGCAGGGGATAAAGGCGGCACGCTGGAGATCGCCAAACGCTTTGATAGCGGCGTGGTGGTGGGTGGCTATGCCACGATCACTAATGTTTCGAAAGAGGAGT
>OHRK01000081.1_pt1 | contig 13058 bp, 9 predicted proteins | sample 1578481 | NCBI WGS metagenome assembly OHRK01 (sample SAMEA3879515, study PRJEB24766) | human gut metagenome | biome: human-associated habitat; feature: feces | place: USA | collected 1985/1987 | reverse complement strand
CAGCGACGTTCGCGTTATTTCAACTCAAGATACCGACGTTACGCCGTTCGATCCCGGCGCATTTGCCTCACGCCAGAGCTATGTTGCCGCGCCTGCGCTGCGCAGTGCGGCACTATTATTAAAAGAGAAAATCATCGCTCACGCCGCAGTCATGCTACATCAGTCAGCGATGAATCTGACCCTGATAAAAGGCCATATCGTGCTGGTTGAACGACCGGAAGAGCCGTTAATGTCGTTAAAAGATTTGGCGATGGACGCTTTCTACCACCCTGAACGCGGCGGGCAGCTCTCTGCTGAAAGCTCCATCAAAACCACCACTAACCCACCGGCGTTTGGCTGTACCTTTGTTGATCTGACGGTCGATATTGCGCTGTGCAAAGTCACCATCAACCGCATCCTCAACGTTCATGATTCAGGGCATATTCTTAATCCACTGCTGGCAGAAGGTCAGGTACACGGCGGAATGGGAATGGGCATTGGCTGGGCGCTATTTGAAGAGATGATCATCGATGCTAAAAGCGGCGTGGTCCGTAACCCCAATCTGCTGGATTACAAAATGCCGACCATGCCGGATCTGCCACAACTGGAAAGCGCGTTCGTCGAAATCAATGAGCCGCAATCCGCATACGGACATAAGTCACTGGGTGAGCCACCAATAATTCCTGTTGCCGCTGCTATTCGTAACGCGGTGAAGATGGCTACCGGTGTTGCAATCAATACACTGCCGCTGACGCCAAAACGGTTATATGAAGAGTTCCATCTGGCAGGATTGATTTGAGGATAACATCATGTTTGATTTTGCTTCTTACCATCGCGCAGCAACCCTTGCCGATGCCATCAACCTGCTGGCTGACAACCCGCAGGCCAAACTGCTCGCCGGTGGCACTGACGTACTGATTCAGCTCCACCATCACAATGACCGTTATCGCCATATTGTTGATATTCATAATCTGGCGGAGCTGCGGGGAATTACGCTGGCGGAAGATGGCTCGCTACGTATCGGCTCTGCAACGACATTTACCCAGCTAATAGAAGATCCTATAACTCAACGTCATCTCCCGGCGTTATGTGCTGCGGCCACGTCCATTGCTGGACCGCAGATCCGTAACGTCGCTACCTACGGTGGAAATATTTGCAACGGTGCCACCAGCGCAGATTCTGCCACGCCAACGCTAATTTATGACGCGAAACTGGAGATCCACTCCCCGCGCGGTGTTCGTTTCGTCCCGATTAATGGCTTTCACACCGGGCCGGGCAAAGTGTCTCTTGAGCATGACGAAATCCTCGTCGCCTTTCATTTTCCGCCACAGCCGAAAGAACACGCGGGCAGCGCGCATTTTAAATATGCCATGCGCGACGCAATGGATATTTCAACGATTGGCTGCGCCGCACATTGCCGACTGGATAACGGCAATTTCAGCGAATTACGCCTGGCATTTGGTGTTGCCGCGCCAACGCCGATTCGCTGCCAACATGCCGAACAGACTGCACAAAATGCGCCATTAAACCTGCAAACGCTGGAAGCTATCAGCGAATCTGTCCTGCAAGATGTCGCCCCGCGTTCTTCATGGCGGGCCAGTAAAGAGTTTCGTCTGCATCTCATCCAGACGATGACCAAAAAAGTGATTAGCGAAGCCGTCGCCGCGGCGGGGGGAAAATTGCAATGAATCACAGCGAAACAATTACCATCGAATGCACCATTAACGGGATGCCTTTTCAGCTTCACGCCGCACCAGGCACGCCGCTCTCGGAATTACTCCGCGAACAAGGACTGCTAAGTGTCAAACAAGGGTGCTGCGTGGGTGAATGTGGTGCCTGTACGGTGTTGGTCGACGGCACAGCAATAGACAGTTGCTTATACCTTGCCGCCTGGGCTGAAGGAAAAGAGATCCGCACGCTGGAAGGTGAAGCGAAAGGCGGAAAACTTTCTCATGTTCAGCAGGCTTATGCGAAATCCGGCGCAGTGCAGTGCGGGTTTTGTACGCCTGGCCTGATTATGGCTACCACGGCAATGCTGGCGAAACCACGCGAGAAGCCATTAACCATTACGGAAATTCGTCGCGGACTGGCGGGAAATCTTTGTCGCTGCACGGGGTATCAGATGATTGTAAATACAGTTCTGGATTGCGAGAAAACGAAGTAAAAGGATATCCGGCCTGAATTCAGGCCGGATTCACTGAGGTTATGTGTTTAACAACTCATATTTCTTAATCTTGCGATAGAGCGTAGCAATGCCGATGCCCAGTTCATCAGCAACTTGCTTCTTGCTGTTATGACGTGAAAGCGCCTCGCGGATCATTTGCTTTTCCATCTCCTCCAGCGCCGTGCCGCCCGCATCATCGAGTGACAGGTGCGCCTCACTGACCTCTGTTACATCACTTTGCTCCGTTGTGCCATTATTCAGCAGATTTGGCGGCAATAGCGTGCTGTCGATAACTTCACCTGAAGGAACCACGTTAACCAGATATTCCATCAAATTGCTTAACTCGCGCAGGTTTCCGGGCCAACGATGCTTACGCAATATTTCGACGACATCGGGAGCAATGCCAGGATAAACCGATCCCAGACGACGGGTATGCAGATGTAAAAAGTAATGCACCAATAGTTCAATATCTTCCTGACGTTCACGCAGCGGTGGCAGAGTTATCGGGATAACATTAAGTCGGTAGAAGAGATCTTCGCGGAATTTACCTTCGGCAATGAACTGGGCCAAATTCTGATTAGTTGCAGAAATGATGCGAATGTCGACTTGTATTGGGCTACTGGCACCAATCGGCAGAATTTCACGTGCCTCAATAGCGCGCAGTAATTTAGCCTGCAACATTAATGGCATATCACCTATTTCATCGAGAAACAGCGTGCCCGTATTCGCCGCCTGAATCAACCCTGTTTTACCGTTGGCAGAAGCGCCAGTAAATGCACCTTTAACATAACCGAACAGTTCGCTCTCCAGAAGCTGCTCCGGAATCGCGGCACAGTTGATAGCAATAAAGGGTTTATTCCGTCTTCCGCTCAACTTATGGATTGCACGGGCGACGACTTCTTTACCCGTGCCGCTTTCACCAACCACCATAACGCTGGATGGGCTGGGTGCAATACGGCTAATGAGTCGTTTTAATTGCCGCATAACACGGCACTCGCCAACCAATTGTTCAATATGCGGTTCATCAGGTGCATTTGCTACAGAAAAACTGGTATGCGATTGGTGAAACGCCATTAAAAATAATTGTCGGCCCTGAATGTTATGCAATTGACCAATGATTAATTCACTTTTATCGTCCCATGAAACAATATGCTGCATATGTCCATGGGTAAAATTACTCTCAAATGTTAATGGTCTGAAACGGATAGGTTTCCCAATAATATTATTTTGCACAACACCAAGTGTTTTTAAGGCAGTCTGATTAACAAACTGAACCCGATTTTCATCATCTACAACTAATACGCCCTGATCCATATTATCGATCATGGTCGCAAATATTTTACTGATGTTATCTCCTGGCCCCTGATCCTCCAGAAGTTTCGAAACAAAAATGGTGGATATATGGCGAACATAATCAGAAAATTCGCGTAAATTATCACTGATATGCTCTTGTTGCTCGTGGGTAACGGCAATCAAACTTATCACCCCAACACAACGATCCTGTAAAATGACAGGCGTACCCAGAAATGCTTTTTCGCGGCAATTTTCTTTACTATCGCAACCTTCGCAAAGGGGATCGAAGCGAGACTGTGTCACAACTTTTTCAGTTTTCGTTTCCAGGACGTGGCGGAGCAGGCGTGAGTTGCCGCTCAACTGGCGACCAAGAAACTTCCCATACGCGCCCGTTCCGGCAACGCGACACAAGTTTTCATCAACGATCTCAACCTCAAGCTGCAAAACGCTGGCAAGCATTCTGGCAAAACGCTGAATTGTCGGTTGAATTTGCATCAATACTGACTGCGTAGTAGCAAGCTCCATAGCTTTACCTTCCAGACTTACTTAAAAGTCGATCATTGAAGACGTTGATGGTTCACAGATCATGATGATATTAACTCAGGCGAAATTGGCTTTGATAAAAACATAAGATTTTTATCATTTTCTAATGAAATTATGGAAGAGATATCACATTTCTATATCAATATGAGAATTACGGCGGTGAGTTTATCAAACTGAAGAGAGATAGCCTGCCCCTTTATCTTATTTCTGATACTTAGCAGCAAATAAATAACGCGATAAAAAAAGCCAAACGTTTTCGTATTTTACAAACAACCAGAAGCTGGCATCAATTTGTGATCAACCCCACACATTATCCGTCAAATTAGTCTTTTGCAGCCGCGCGGATAATTCTGGCACACTTATTGTTAGTCCCAGGTATAGCTGTGAAAACACCAATCACTTTGGCAAGTCACAGTGAAATAAACCACTTTGCCTGTCATTCCACTACCGGGACTTTATGATGAAAACTGTTAATGAGCTGATTAAGGATATCAATTCGCTGACCTCTCACCTTCACGAGAAAGATTTTTTGTTAACGTGGGAACAGACGCCAGATGAACTGAAACAAGTACTGGACGTTGCCGCAGCATTAAAAGCACTGCGTGCTGAAAACATCTCAACCAAAGTCTTTAATAGTGGATTAGGTATTTCCGTATTCCGCGACAACTCCACCCGTACCCGCTTCTCTTATGCTTCCGCGCTTAACCTGCTCGGCCTTGCACAACAAGATCTCGACGAAGGCAAATCACAAATCGCTCACGGCGAAACCGTGCGTGAAACCGCCAATATGATCTCCTTCTGCGCCGACGCTATTGGTATTCGCGACGATATGTATCTGGGCGCAGGCAACGCCTATATGCGTGAAGTTGGCGCTGCACTTGATGACGGTTACAAGCAGGGTGTACTGCCACAGCGTCCGGCTTTAGTGAACCTGCAATGCGATATTGACCACCCGACTCAGTCAATGGCTGACCTCGCGTGGTTACGTGAACACTTTGGTTCACTGGAAAACCTGAAAGGTAAAAAAATCGCCATGACCTGGGCCTACTCTCCAAGCTATGGCAAACCGCTCTCTGTACCACAAGGCATCATCGGTCTGATGACTCGCTTCGGTATGGATGTCACCCTGGCCCATCCGGAAGGCTACGACCTGATCCCGGATGTGGTTGAAGTGGCGAAAAACAATGCTAAAGCCTCCGGTGGTAGCTTCCGTCAGGTCACCAGCATGGAAGAAGCCTTCAAAGACGCAGACATCGTTTATCCGAAGTCATGGGCACCTTACAAAGTGATGGAAGAGCGTACTGAATTGCTGCGTGCGAACGATCACGAAGGCTTAAAAGCACTGGAAAAACAGTGTCTGGCACAGAACGCGCAACACAAAGACTGGCATTGTACTGAAGAGATGATGGAACTGACCCGTGATGGCGAAGCCCTGTACATGCACTGCCTGCCAGCTGATATCAGCGGCGTATCCTGTAAAGAAGGTGAAGTGACTGAAGGCGTATTCGAAAAATACCGTATCGCTACCTACAAAGAAGCCAGCTGGAAGCCTTATATCATCGCCGCGATGATCCTGTCCCGTAAATACGCCAAACCAGGTGCACTGCTCGAGCAACTGCTGAAAGAAGCGCAAGAACGCGTGAAATAACCCCTCGGGCCGATCAGCTGGTCGGCCCTCTATTTCCAGAGGCCAAAAGGATAGGATATGTCCGTTTTCTCATTGAAGATTGATATCGCCGATAACAAATTTTTCAACGGCGAAACATCACCGCTCTTTTCGCAAAGCCAGGCCAAACTGGCGCGCCAGTTCCACCAGAAAATAGCTGGTTATCGCCCAACACCGCTTTGTGCGCTGGACGATCTCGCAAACCTTTTTGGTGTGAAGAAAATTCTCGTCAAAGACGAATCAAAACGATTCGGTCTGAACGCCTTCAAAATGCTTGGCGGTGCGTACGCCATCGCTCAATTATTGTGTGAAAAATATCATCTTGATATCGAAACGCTGTCATTTGAGCACCTGAAAAATGCCATCGGCGAAAAAATGACTTTCGCGACCACCACCGACGGCAACCACGGGCGCGGTGTGGCGTGGGCAGCACAGCAACTCGGACAGAATGCGGTGATTTACATGCCGAAAGGTTCTGCTCAGGAACGCGTTGACGCCATTCTGAACCTCGGTGCCGAGTGCATCGTCACGGATATGAACTATGACGATACCGTTCGCCTGACCATGCAACACGCGCAGCAGCACGGCTGGGAAGTGGTACAGGACACGGCATGGGAAGGTTACACCAAAATCCCAACCTGGATCATGCAAGGCTACGCAACCCTGGCAGATGAAGCCGTCGAGCAAATGCGTGAAATGGGCGTAACCCCGTTCTGCTGCAAGCCGGTGTCGGAGCAATGGCCGGTGGTGTGCTGGGTTATCTGGTCGACGTCTATAGCCCGCAAAATCTGCACAGCATTATTGTTGAACCTGACAAAGCTGACTGTATTTATCGCTCCGGCGTCAAAGGCGACATCGTCAACGTTGGCGGTGATATGGCCACCATCATGGCAGGCCTGGCCTGTGGCGAACCTAACCCGCTGGGCTGGGAAATCCTACGTAACTGCGCCACCCAATTCATCTCCTGCCAGGACAGCGTTGCCGCATTAGGTATGCGCGTGCTGGGTAATCCGTACGGCAACGACCCGCGCATCATCTCCGGTGAATCCGGCGCTGTCGGTTTGGGCGTTCTCGCAGCGGTTCATTATCACCCGCAACGTCAAAGCCTGATGGAAAAACTGGCGCTGAACAAAGATGCCGTGGTGCTGGTTATCAGCACTGAAGGCGACACCGACGTGAAGCACTACCGCGAAGTTGTCTGGGAAGGCAAACACGCTGTAGCACCTTAATCACCCTATTGGAACTGCTCCCTGCAAAACGGGGAGTAAAAAATCTGGAGAAAAATAATGGCTAAGAATATTCCATTCAAACTGATTCTTGAAAAAGCAAAAGATTACCAGGCGGATATGACTCGTTTCCTGCGCGACATGGTTGCTATTCCCAGTGAAAGCTGCGACGAGAAACGCGTAGTACATCGTATTAAAGAAGAGATGGAAAAAGTCGGCTTCGATAAAGTTGAAATCGACCCGATGGGCAACGTTCTCGGTTATATCGGCCACGGCCCGCGTCTGGTGGCAATGGACGCTCATATCGATACCGTCGGCATTGGCAACATCAAAAACTGGGACTTCGATCCGTACGAAGGCATGGAAACTGATGAACTGATTGGTGGTCGCGGTACTTCCGACCAGGAAGGTGGCATGGCCTCTATGGTTTATGCCGGTAAAATCATTAAAGACCTCGGTCTGGAAGATGAATATACCCTGCTGGTTACCGGTACGGTGCAGGAAGAAGACTGCGACGGTCTGTGCTGGCAGTACATTATTGAACAATCCGGCATTCGCCCGGAATTTGTGGTCAGTACCGAACCAACCGACTGCCAGGTATACCGTGGTCAGCGCGGTCGTATGGAAATTCGTATTGATGTTCAGGGTGTTAGCTGCCACGGTTCTGCACCAGAACGCGGTGATAACGCCATTTTCAAAATGGGTCCGATTCTTGGCGAATTACAAGAACTCTCCCAACGTCTGGGTTATGACGAATTCCTCGGCAAAGGCACCCTCACCGTTTCTGAAATCTTCTTCACATCCCCAAGCCGTTGCGCTGTAGCAGACAGCTGCGCAGTTTCAATCGACCGTCGTCTGACCTGGGGCGAAACCTGGGAAGGCGCGCTGGACGAAATCCGCGCCCTGCCTGCAGTACAGAAAGCTAACGCGGTTGTTTCTATGTACAACTACGACCGTCCGTCCTGGACTGGCCTGGTTTACCCAACCGAATGCTACTTCCCGACCTGGAAAGTGGAAGAAGATCACTTCACCGTTAAAGCACTGGTGAATGCCTACGAAGGGCTGTTTGGCAAAGCGCCGGTTGTTGATAAGTGGACCTTCTCAACTAACGGCGTATCTATCATGGGCCGTCACGGCATTCCGGTGATCGGCTTTGGCCCGGGTAAAGAACCTGAAGCGCATGCACCTAACGAAAAAACCTGGAAATCTCACCTGGTGACCTGTGCCGCGATGTACGCTGCAATCCCGTTAAGCTGGCTGGCAACAGAGTAATTACTCTTCACTTATTCCCCTCCGGTTCGCCGGAGGGTTTTTGGAGTTTGCTATGCGCGTATTGATCAAAAACGGCACTGTCGTTAACGCAGATGGACAAGCCAAACAGGATTTGCTGATTGAAAGCGGGATTGTTCGCCAGTTGGGCAACAATATTTCGCCGCAGCTCCCGTATGAAGAAATTGATGCCACTGGCTGTTACGTTTTCCCTGGCGGCGTGGATGTCCATACGCATTTCAATATTGATGTCGGCATCGCGCGCAGTTGTGATGATTTTTTTACCGGTACCCGCGCAGCTGCGTGTGGCGGTACAACAACCATTATTGACCATATGGGATTTGGCCCAAACGGCTGTCGGTTACGCCATCAACTGGAGGTTTATCGTGGTTATGCCGCCCATAAAGCGGTCATCGATTACAGCTTTCACGGTGTGATCCAGCACATTAATCACGCAATCCTCGACGAAATCCCGATGATGGTCGAGGAAGGACTGAGCAGTTTTAAACTCTATTTAACCTATCAATACAAACTCAACGATGACGAGGTTTTGCAGGCATTACGCCGCTTGCATGAATCCGGCGCGCTGACCACCGTGCACCCGGAAAATGATGCGGCTATCGCCAGCAAGCGGGCGGAATTTATCGCCGCAGGGTTAACCGCGCCGCGCTATCATGCCTTGAGTCGCCCTCTGGAATGCGAAGCGGAAGCCATCGCCCGCATGATTAACCTGGCACAAATTGCCGGTAACGCCCCGCTCTATATCGTGCACCTGTCTAACGGCTTAGGTCTGGATTATCTGCGTCTTGCCCGTGCGAATCACCAGCCAGTCTGGGTTGAAACCTGCCCACAATATCTCCTGTTGGACGAACGCAGTTACGATACAGAAGATGGCATGAAGTTCATTCTTAGCCCACCGCTGCGTAACGTACGCGAGCAGGACAAACTGTGGTGTGGCATCAGCGATGGTGCGATTGACGTGGTGGCAACCGATCACTGCACCTTCTCGATGGCTCAACGCCTGCAAATTTCTAAAGGCGATTTCAGTCGCTGCCCAAATGGCTTACCCGGTGTGGAAAACCGCATGCAGTTACTGTTTTCCAGTGGCGTGATGACGGGACGTATAACACCGGAACGCTTTGTTGAATTAACCAGCGCAATGCCCGCCAGGTTGTTTGGCCTGTGGCCGCAAAAAGGATTATTAGCGCCCGGTTCCGACGGCGACGTGGTGATTATCGACCCACGTCAGAGCCAACAAATTCAGCATCGCCATCTCCACGACAACGCCGACTACTCGCCATGGGAGGGTTTTACCTGTCAGGGCGCGATTGTCAGAACCTTATCCCGTGGTGAAACGATTTTCTGTGACGGCACCTTTACAGGCAAAGCCGGGCGAGGTCGTTTCCTGCGACGCAAACCGTTTGTCCCTCCCGTGCTCTAACCACTGCCAGGGATCTATACACAATCAAGAATGATGAGTGAGGAAAAATGAGTAAGAAAATTGTTCTCGCCCTGGGCGGGAATGCGCTGGGCGATGACCTGGCCGGGCAAATGAAAGCGGTAAAAATTACTTCTCAGGCAATTGTTGATTTAATTGCCCAGGGACATGAAGTTATCGTCACTCATGGTAACGGGCCGCAGGTGGGCATGATTAACCAGGCCTTTGAAGCTGCCGCAAAAACTGAAGCGCACTCGCCAATGCTGCCGATGTCTGTCTGTGTTGCATTAAGCCAGGGTTATATTGGTTACGATCTACAAAACGCTTTAAGAGAAGAACTGCTTTCTCGGGGCATTAATAAACCTGTAGCAACGCTGGTTACTCAGGTCGAAGTCGACGCTAACGATCCGGCATTCCTCAACCCGACCAAGCCGATCGGTTCGTTCTTTACCGAGCAAGAAGCAGAGCAACTGACAAAACAGGGTTACACTCTGAAAGAAGATGCTGGTCGCGGCTATCGCCGTGTTGTTGCCTCGCCAAAACCGGTTGATATCATTGAAAAAGAAACGGTTAAAGCTCTGGTAGATGCAGGTCAGGTGGTGATCACCGTTGGCGGTGGTGGTATCCCTGTTATTCGTGAAGGTAACCATCTGCGTGGTGCCAGCGCGGTTATCGATAAAGACTGGGCCAGCGCCCGTTTAGCAGAAATGATTGATGCCGATATGCTGATCATTCTGACTGCGGTAGAAAAAGTGGCCATTAACTTCGGTAAAGAGAATGAACAGTGGCTCGATCGCCTGTCATTAAGTGATGCTGAACGCTTTATCGAAGAAGGTCATTTTGCGAAAGGTTCTATGCTGCCTAAAGTGGAAGCTGCCGCCTCGTTTGCTCGCTCTCGCGCAGGTCGTGAAGCACTGATTACCGTATTGAGCAAAGCGAAAGAAGGGATTGAAGGCAAAACAGGAACGGTGATTTGTCAGTAATTTAAAGGCCGGGTGGGTAATACCATCCGGCCATTTTCATTTAAGCCACTTCCAGCACTTCTTTTGTCGCTTTCACGCCCTGATGCATCAACATCATTAACGCCTCAAGTACGCCGCCGCCAATCGCCCGGGCTTTATCAGAAACGCTGGTGAAATCAGCGGTTTCACCACGAGGATCGATATCACCAATTTTAAAACCACCAACCACTGCCAGGCCGTCGTTCAACAAGCCACGCACCATCCCCGTCAACGGTGCTTTAATTTCATGCTCACCAATCCAGGCAATCACATCGCCCTCTTTCACCAGATCGCCTAATTTCACGTTGGATCGCATAATGCCTGCAGCAGGAGCACGGATCACCCGTCGGGTGGTATGCCCCATAATATTGCCAGGAACACCGGTATTCTCCTGCGCACAACCAGAGTAAATCACCTGACCGAGCCAGTGCCCGCGATTTGTTTCAATTACCGCATGACAATCCTTCCCAGCAGTAAAGCCCGGCCCAAGCGCGATTGTTACTGGTGCCATATCTGCCCGCGTTCCCAAATTCTGTTTCGCCAGAATAGCGTCCACCACGCAAAGCGGTTTCAGTTCATCAAGCAATGAACAGGCGGGATCTACCATCACAGGAATGAATCCGCGTTCGGTAAGTTTCATCGCTTCCGCAGAGCTGGTTGCCAGGCGAGCAGTGACGCCTTCGACCGTCATTTCGCCATCGAACACGGCCTGGGCAAACGCCACGGTACAACGAATCACTGTCGGTTTTTCCACTTCCAGCATGATCACTTTAAAACCCGCATGATACAGACGTAGCGCCACACCACTGGCGATATCTCCCGCACCGCGAATCACCACCAGCTGGTGTCCGGAAGGATGAGAAGGTTTCATCATCAGCCCACCCGGCGCGTTATTTTTCACCTGTAATATTTCTGCCAGCACGCTGATGGCGATCTCCTGCGGCGTTTCCGCACCTATGTTGTAACCAACGGGCGCATGTAAACGGGCAATATGTTCTTCAGCCACGCCTTTCTCACGCAATTGACGCAGGAAAAGCTGAACCTTGCGACGACTTGCCAGCAACCCCAACCATGCAATGGGCTGTTCAATGAGTTTGTCGAGGGCTTCACGATCCTGATTATTCGTGGCAATCAGGACAAAATTATCAGGGCGAATATCCAGTGCTTCCACTGCCGCACCAAACGACTCAGCATGGAGAAGCGTGGTTGATGGTGGGAATAGTTCAGGATTGAGGCTTTCGCGATAAATATCAGCAACGGCAATATCAAATCCTAATAGCGCCGCACTCTGGGCTATCGCCCGGTTGACATGCCCCGCGCCAATCAACACCAGACGTGGACGCATACCATGGACGCTGATAAATACTGACATTGCACCTCCACAATCTGACCCGACAGCATCCGCACCGTTACGAGCCATACGTCCATGGAATAATCGCGGCTTACGTTCCTGCAATGCCTGAAGCGACTCTTCAATCACCTTCCGCTCAACCATTCCGCCACCAATTGTACCGACGATAGAACCATCGGCGCGCACTAACATTTGTGCAGAATGGCGGGGAGTCGAGCCTCGGCTATCAACAATTTGCGCCATAGCAAACGGACAATTTTGCTCTTCGAGTTTTGCAGCCTCTGTGAAAATATTCATACCAACCTCAATGGATATCCTTTCAGTAACCCGGAATACCCGGGCCGCTAATTCACAAATCTGCGCGCGATTGCAGGATGTTCTTGTATATCGCCCAGCCAGATTGCCTCTACGTCGTGTTGTTGCAGCGGTTGAAGGAGCTCGCTTTGTGCAATCGCATTCTCACATTGAGAAAAACGGTTAATGAACCAGACTCGCCGACAACCTTGCGGTACGTTTTTAAACGCCCCCTGAGGGTGGCGAACCAGCGCAACGAGATCGCTCAGTTGCAAGGTTGCATCAGGTGTTAACCCGGTAATATCAGCAAACTGCGACCAGCGATGGACATTTTCTGTGCTCACTTTCGCGCCCAAAGTATGTCCTCCCATCACAGCAATCACGCAGCAACTGCTTTTGGGTATGCAAGGTTCGTGCTCATCAGGCGCTTTTAACGGCATTCCACGCGAGCCATCTGCTTCAATGAGAATTACGTCACACTCTGGTCGTTGCACCAGTGCATCAATCGCTTCTGGCGTAAATCCCTGCACTTTTCCCTGGTTCGCTTTCCAGCTGTGAAAACAAAATGAAATGGGGGATGTAAGAGACGCATGAGGAAGCATGGCGGGATCACGACAGAAAACCACGGGCCAGTGAGACGTTGGCATAAACATATGTGTCGTCGTCGTGATTAACACACGCCTGCCGCTAGCCTGGAGCAGTTCTGCCAGCCAAAAAAGCAAGCTGGTTTTCCCCCCAGCACCAACAACAGAAATCACAGTGGGACGTTTCTGCGCACCTAAATCAATGACTAATGCCGATGGGTCAACTATACTTTTCACGAGTCTTTATGAC
>OHRK01000072.1_pt1 | contig 13813 bp, 8 predicted proteins | sample 1578481 | NCBI WGS metagenome assembly OHRK01 (sample SAMEA3879515, study PRJEB24766) | human gut metagenome | biome: human-associated habitat; feature: feces | place: USA | collected 1985/1987 | reverse complement strand
AGCGCCTCGCTGACCAGGCGGAATTCATAGTGCTCAAGGTAGCGCAGGCCACCGTGAATGAGTTTTGAACTGGCGGAAGAGGTCGCGCAAGCGAGATCCTGCGCCTCCAGCATCAGCACGGATAAACCGCGTCCAGCGGCGTCTGCCGCGATACCAGCACCATTGATGCCGCCCCCTATCACAATCAGATCTTTGGTTTCCATGCTGCCCTCATTCACTTTCGTTAAAGCTCATAAATGTTCGTTATCGAACATATTAGCAAAGAATCGCGCTTTAGGTAACATTGAAAAAACATTTTAGAGTGATATGTATAACATTATGGCGTTTATCCGCCGCTTCGACGTAAACTGTGCGGTAAATTTGCCCACTTGTTTGTAAAGAAAGAGAGACGCATGGATCAGTTCGAATGTATTAACGTTGCCGACGCGCACCAGAAGTTGCAGGAAAAAGAGGCGGTGCTGGTCGATATTCGCGATCCACAGAGTTTCGCAATGGGACATGCGGTGCAGGCTTTCCATTTAACCAACGACACGCTGGGCGCTTTTATGCGTGATAACGACTTTGACACTCCGGTGATGGTGATGTGTTATCACGGCAATAGCAGCAAAGGCGCGGCGCAGTATCTGCTGCAACAGGGCTACGATGTGGTCTATAGCATTGACGGCGGCTTTGAAGCCTGGCAACGTCAGTTTCCCGCAGAGGTGGCGTACGGCGCGTAACGCTTTATACTGTCCCCTTTTGTGTGGAATAAGCGACAGCAACGATGTTGATGATTACCTCTTTTGCTAACCCCCGCGTGGCGCAGGCGTTTGTTGATTACATGGCGACGCAGGGTGTTATCCTCACGATTCAACAACATAACCAAAGCGATGTCTGGCTGGCGGATGAGTCCCAGGCCGAGCGCGTACGGGCGGAGCTGGCGCGTTTTCTCGAAAACCCGGCAGATCCGCGTTATCTGGCGGCGAGCTGGCAGGCAGGCCATACCGGCAGTGGCCTGCATTATCGCCGTTATCCTTTCTTTGCCGCCTTGCGTGAACGCGCAGGTCCGGTAACCTGGGTGATGATGATCGCCTGCGTGGTGGTGTTTATTGCCATGCAAATTCTCGGCGATCAGGAAGTGATGTTATGGCTGGCCTGGCCATTCGATCCAACACTGAAATTTGAGTTCTGGCGTTACTTCACCCACGCGTTAATGCACTTCTCGCTGATGCATATCCTCTTTAACCTGCTCTGGTGGTGGTATCTCGGCGGTGCGGTGGAAAAACGCCTCGGTAGCGGTAAGCTAATTGTCATTACGCTTATCAGCGCCCTGTTAAGCGGCTATGTGCAGCAAAAATTCAGCGGGCCGTGGTTTGGCGGGCTTTCTGGCGTGGTGTATGCGCTGATGGGCTACGTCTGGCTACGTGGCGAACGCGATCCGCAAAGTGGCATTTACCTGCAACGTGGGTTAATTATCTTTGCGCTGATCTGGATTGTCGCCGGATGGTTTGATTTGTTTGGGATGTCGATGGCGAACGGAGCACACATCGCCGGGTTAGCCGTGGGTTTAGCGATGGCTTTTGTTGATTCGCTCAATGCGCGAAAACGAAAATAATTCCAGGGATTTATAAATGAAACAAACACAACGTCACAACGGTATTATCGAACTGGTTAAACAGCAGGGTTATGTCAGTACCGAAGAGCTGGTAGAGCATTTCTCCGTCAGCCCGCAGACTATTCGCCGCGACCTCAATGAGCTGGCGGAGCAAAACCTGATCCTGCGCCATCATGGCGGTGCGGCGCTGCCTTCCAGTTCGGTTAACACGCCGTGGCACGATCGCAAGGCCACCCAGACCGAAGAAAAAGAGCGCATCGCCCGCAAAGTGGCGGAGCAAATCCCCAATGGCTCGACGCTGTTTATCGATATCGGCACCACGCCGGAAGCGGTAGCGCACGCACTGCTCAATCACAGCAATTTGCGCATTGTCACCAACAATCTCAACGTTGCTAACACGTTGATGGTAAAAGAAGATTTTCGCATCATTCTCGCCGGTGGCGAATTACGCAGCCGCGATGGCGGGATCATTGGCGAAGCGACGCTCGATTTTATCTCCCAGTTCCGCCTTGATTTCGGCATTCTGGGGATAAGCGGCATCGATAGCGACGGCTCGCTGCTGGAGTTCGATTACCACGAAGTTCGCACCAAACGCGCCATTATTGAGAACTCGCGCCACGTTATGCTGGTTGTCGATCACTCGAAATTTGGCCGTAACGCGATGGTCAATATGGGCAGCATCAGCATGGTAGATGCCGTCTACACCGACGCCCCGCCGCCAGTAAGCGTGATGCAGGTGCTGACGGACCACCATATTCAACTGGAGCTGTGCTGATCCTGCACGGCTTCCCACGTCAGACCAAAACGCGCCAGGTATTTGCGTAGCCGATCCGCGTCATTGACGCTGGCTTTGCCCTGGCGCGAAACGTCAAAAAGCTGGCGTCCGGCTGCGGAAAGCGACTTTGCCTGGCGGCAGATAGCGATAACGTGTTCCAGTTGCATACGGTCGAAGAGATCGATGTTTTCTGCCTCTGCGCCCAGCAACGCCGTAAGCGCGGAGGGGCGGCTCTCCTGCCAGTTATAGCGCAGACGGTTTATCTCATCTTCAACCACGTCCAGAGTGATGCGTCCGCTAGTGGCAAAGGTGGCCATCCGCGTGACGCTGGCAGAAAGTTCGCGAAAGTTACCGCGCCATGTTGCCTGGGGAGAGGTCGCAAAAGCCAACCAGGCGCGCCGCGCTTCGGTGTTAAAACGCACGCTGTCGCCAGTGAGTGAGGCGTGGCGCTCCACTTCATAATCCAGGTTCGGTTCAATATCTTCCTGGCGCTGGCGTAGACCCGGCAGGGTGAAGGTCCAGAGATTGATCCGCGCGTACAGATCTTCGCGAAATTTGCCTTCGGCAACCAGCTGGCGCAAATCGCGCACCGTTCCGGCGATAAGCTGAAAATCACTGCTCACCTGGCGATCGCTGCCAAACGGGTAAAAGGTTTTCTCTTCAATGGCTTTCAGCAGCATTGCCTGTTCGTCTGCGCCCAGTTCGCCAATCTCATCAAGAAACAACATTCCGCCGTTGGCGCTGCGTAATAAACCTTCACGAGATTCCCGCGCCCCGGTAAACGCGCCTTTTACATGACCAAACAGCGTCGACATGGCGGTATCGCCGCGCAGGGTGGCGCAGTTCACTTCCACAAACGCGCCGCTAAACTGATGCCGCGCCTGTTTTAACTCGAAGATGCGTCGCGCCAGAAATGACTTGCCCGCGCCGGTTGGACCGTTAAGCAGAATCGGCGCGCGGGATTTGATCGCCACTTTTTCGATCTGCTCAATCATGCGGTTGAAGTGGGGGTTACGCGTGGCAATGCCGGACTTAAGAAAATCAAGCGTTTGCTGGCGTTCCTCGGCAAAGCGGCTGGCGATGGCGTTATAACGGCTTAAATCGAGATCGATAATCGTTACTTCACCTGGGCCGCGCGGCTGTTCTTTTTTGCGCGGAGGTGAAGATTGTATCAGCCGGGCGGGCAGGTAACGCGCTTCTGCCAGCAGAAACCAGCAAATCTGCGCGACGTGGGTACCGGTGGTGATGTGAATTAAATAGTCTTCTTTTTCTGGCTGAAACTCGTAACCACGGGCGAAATCATGCAGGCAGGCGTAGACCTCTTCGAAATCCCACGGGTTATGCAGTTCAATCTCAACGCTCACCACTTCTGTTTCTGGCGAAACGCTGGCGATATCGCGTTTAAGCGTTTCAAATAGCGAGCGCGAGCGGGCGTCGTGCAACAATTCCAGTCGATCGATGACCAACGATTCTTGCTGGCATAAACAGAGTGTCGGACGCCATTTTGACCAGCGCTGACTGCCGCGCCCGGCATAATCCAGTACGGTACCGACAAAGCCAAAAGCCACTGTTTTACGCATCTTAGATATCCTTATAAAAGACGATATTTCATTATCGGTAAATTGGCTTTGCGGGAAATCTCCGGTTACGGACGTAAAGATATAATCTTTTTTAAAACAATGAATTAAAAAATTAAGCTGCTTATTTAATTTTCTGGCACGACGGTTGCAATTATCAGGACAGCAAACAACGAAAAGAGAAAAACAAAATGAATTACGAATTACTGACCACTGAAAATGCCCCGGTAAAAATGTGGACCAAAGGCGTGCCGGTAGAGGCCGATGCGCGTCAGCAACTTATTAATACGGCGAAGATGCCGTTTATTTTCAAACATATTGCGGTAATGCCTGATGTACACCTGGGTAAAGGTTCCACCATTGGTAGCGTGATCCCGACCAAAGGGGCGATTATTCCGGCGGCGGTGGGCGTGGATATTGGCTGTGGAATGAACGCGCTGCGTACCGCGTTAACGGCGGAAGACCTGCCTGAAAACCTGGCAGAGCTGCGTCAGGCGATTGAAACGGCCGTGCCGCACGGGCGTACCACTGGCCGTTGTAAACGTGATAAAGGTGCCTGGGAAAATCCACCTGTTAACGTCGATGCTAAATGGGCTGAGCTTGAAGCCGGTTATCAGTGGTTAACGCAAAAATATCCCCGTTTCCTGAATACCAATAACTATAAACACCTGGGAACGCTGGGAACCGGTAACCACTTTATTGAAATCTGCCTTGATGAGTCGGACCAGGTGTGGATTATGCTGCACTCCGGTTCACGCGGAATTGGTAACGCCATCGGGACTTACTTTATCGATCTGGCACAAAAAGAGATGCAGGAAACGCTTGAGACGTTGCCGTCGCGTGATCTGGCGTACTTTATGGAAGGTACGGAATACTTTGATGATTACCTGAAAGCCGTGGCCTGGGCGCAGCTTTTTGCCAGCCTTAACCGCGATGCGATGATGGAAAACGTGGTAACGGCATTGCAGAGCATTACGCAGAAAACGGTCAGACAGCCACAAACGCTGGCGATGGAAGAGATCAACTGTCACCACAACTATGTGCAAAAAGAACAGCACTTTGGTGAAGAGATCTACGTGACGCGTAAAGGCGCGGTGTCTGCGCGTGCTGGTCAATATGGAATTATTCCCGGTTCGATGGGAGCAAAAAGCTTTATCGTCCGTGGGCTGGGAAATGAAGAGTCGTTCTGTTCGGGTAATGAGCCGAACTAAAGCGAAAAAACTGTTCAGCGTGGAAGATCAAATTCGTGCCACCGCGCATGTGGAATGCCGTAAAGATGCCGAAGTGATCGACGAAATCCCGATGGCGTATAAAGATATTGATGCGGTGATGGCGGCACAAAGCGATCTGGTGGAAGTTATCTATACCCTGCGTCAGGTGGTGTGCGTAAAAGGATAAATGATGAAAAGGATGATTGCGCTGGATGGCGCACAGGGCGAAGGTGGCGGGCAGATCCTGCGCTCGGCGCTGAGCCTGTCGATGATAACCGGCCAGCCATTTACCATCACCAGCATTCGTGCCGGGCGGGCGAAACCGGGGCTGTTGCGCCAGCCTCTGACCGCGGTAAAGGCGGCGACGGAAATTTGCGGAGCAACCGTGGAAGGCGCGGAGCTGGGGTCGCAGCGTCTGCTCTTCCGGCCCGGCACCGTGCGCGGCGGCGATTACCGCTTTGCTATCGGTAGCGCCGGAAGTTGTACGCTGGTGCTGCAAACGGTGCTGCCCGCGCTGTGGTTTGCCGATGGACCTTCGCGTGTTGAAGTGAGCGGCGGCACCGATAACCCGTCGGCGCCGCCTGCGGATTTTATCCGCCGGGTGCTGGAGCCGCTGCTGGCGAAAATAGGAATTCATCAGCAAACCACGCTGTTACGCCACGGTTTTTACCCTGCCGGAGGCGGTGTGGTGGCAACGGAAGTCTCGCCCGTGGCATCGTTTAACACCTTGCAACTTGGCGAGCGCGGGAACATTGTGCAGATGCGTGGAGAAGTTCTATTAGCTGGTGTGCCGCGCCATGTTGCTGAGCGTGAAATCGCTACACTGGCGGGGAGTTTTTCCCTGCATGAACAGAATATTCATAACCTGCCGCGCGACCAGGGGCCGGGTAATACCGTCTCGCTTGAAGTCGAAAGTGAAAATATCACCGAACGCTTTTTTGTCGTCGGTGAAAAGCGCGTCAGTGCCGAGGTGGTTGCGGCACAGTTGGTGAAAGAGGTGAAACGCTACCTGGCAAGCACGGCGGCGGTGGGGGAATATCTTGCTGACCAACTGGTGCTACCGATGGCGCTGGCGGGCGCGGGGGAATTTACGGTCGCCCATCCCTCATGCCATCTGCTGACCAATATCGCGGTGGTGGAGCGTTTCTTGCCGGTGCGGTTTAGTTTGATAGAAACAGATGGCGTAACGCGGGTGAGCATTGAATGATGCAGAGATGTAAGCCGGATCTGGCGCGTTATCCGGCTAAACTTACACGCCGTACCCCATCATCTTCAGCAATTGCTGGGCGTGTTGTACCGCATCCTGGCGATGGGCCACGCCGAGTTTCTGATACAGATTGCGGATATGCGTTTTGATGGTGGTTGCCGCGACTTCCAGTTCTCCGGCAATTTGCTCATTGCTGTAACCAGAGTAGATCAGCCCCAGTACCTGCCATTCACGTTGCGTCAGCGGGCTGGTGCGGATCAGTTCAGGTACTTCAGGATGATTTAGCAGACGTTCAACGAAATTCTCATCGAAATGGGCGAATTTATGCCGATGATGTTGATTGATTTCTCGCAGAATACGCTGCGCGCGATGCTGTTCCAGTTCCGGCAGCGTATTAAGCTGAATCAGCTGACGCAGTTGTTGCGCCATCGCTTCGCCTTCGATGACAAAATGGCTGATAAATCCGGTGCGATTCGCCAGTTTTAATGCGTCCAGCAACACGCGCTGGGCGTCACTTTTACGTCCGGCCTGCCAGTACAGTTGATTAAGCAGCAACAGGTTACGGTTGAGATCGCTCATCAACCGCAGACTCCGGGCATTTTCATTGATTTCTTCGAGAACAATTTCTGCCGGTTCAAACTCGCCCAGCAAGATTTGTGCACGGGCAATGTTGCGCCATTGACCTTGCAGGAAGTGGTTGTTCGCAAACTCTGGTTTAGCCGTATGACGCAACCAGTTGGCAGCGGCGGCTTTATCGCCGGTCATTTGCCAGTAAATCACCCGGACTTTGTTGGCGTTAGAGATCCAGTCGCTGTGATATTTGCCATTCCCCAGCAGGTTTTCCAGACGGTTCAGCTGGCTACGGGCGTTATCTAAATCACCACGGGCCAGCGAGCATTGAATCAACATTGCCAGGCACTGAAGCTGTTGCTGTGGCTGATAAGACGACAAGACTTCAATCCCGCTACGCGCCGACGCTTCGGCTTCATCCAGCCGCGCCCAGGCCCATAACAGCTGCGCACGAATGCGCACCAGAAACTCATGCATTGGCAGCTGTTCCAGATGCTGCTCGTTGATCAGCTGGAATGCTTTTTCCTGCGTTTCCCACGCGGTTTGCAGGAACCCTTGGGCAAACAGAATTTCACTTTGCTGGATTAAACTCCACAAAGCGTAGTGCCAGACATCGTGCTGGCGTGCCATCTGTTCGGTTTGCTGCATTAGCGCCAGTGAGCGGGTCAATTCGCCTTTGCAGTGCAGCACTTCACCCAGCACCGAGGTTGCCACAATGCGGCTATAGAACCAGCCCGGCGGCAGCTCTTCCAGTGCCAGTTTTGCCAGCCGTTCCGCTTCATCCGGATTACCATCGTTAATCGCCACCTGGGCGCGCAGAGCGTTAAATTCTGCGTGCATGGTGTCTTCTCTGATGTCCTTGATTTCATGTTCAGCACGGGCTAGCAGGGTGTTAACTTCGCCGTAGCGATGTTGGCTTTGCATCAGCCACGCCTGCAATAACACCAACTGCGGATTTTCCAGCAAGCTGTCCCACGGCAGGGCCTTAAGCGACTCTTCCAGCAGCGACAGTTCGCTATGGTTGAACAGACTCCAGGCGTGATTAAGCAGAATATCGCGCAGCATCAGCGCATCGCCTGCCGCCAGCGCATGATGAATCGCTTCGCTGGGAAATCCCTGGGCCATCCAGCTTTCTGCGGCGGCACGGTGGATTTCCGGCAGCTCCGCCGCCAGTTCCCACTGGCAGCGCTGGCGCAGGAAGTTACCAAACAGCGGGTGATAGCAGAACCACTCGCCGGTATCATCCATCCGCTGTAAAAACAGCCCCTGACGCTCAATCTCTTCGAGGCGCATTTGCCCGTTTTCTTCGCCGGTCACACGGGTGATGAGGGCATCGTTCATTGAGCGCAAAATGGCGCTTTTCAACAGAAAATGGCGCGTTGCGAGATCGACGTTATCCAAAACCTCATCGACCAGATAATCCGAAAGATGGCTGGCATTGATTCCCGCCAGGCGGCGTGCCGACTTATGGGCTGAGTGGGTATTCTGCCGGGCGGAGAGGGCGATTAGCTGTAGTGCCGTCGCCCAACCGGAAACGTCATCGCAAATCCGACTGCTTTCTGCGGCTTCAATCGGCGATGACAGACGGCAATCAAAAAACTGCTTCGCTTCCTGATGGGTAAATGCCAGTTGCTGACTGCCAATTTCCAGCAGTTGATCACGAACACGCAGATTGGCAATGCCCAGTTGCGGAAGGTTGCGTGACAACACCACCAGGGTGAGATTTTCTGGTTGATGGCGAATAAAGAAGCGCATTGACTCGTGGATCACTGGATTAGTGATCAGATGATAGTCATCGATGACCAGATAAAGTGGGCTATGCCATTCCGCCAGCTCAATGAAAAGCTGGGCGAAGAGTGACGTCAGGCTGGCATATTGCCGTTTTTGCGCCATCGTCTCACATATCGCACAGTGACCGTTGGTTGCCTGCTGCACGGCGGCAATGAGATAGCTGGCGAAACGCTCTTGCTGGTTATCACCTTCATCCAGCGAGTACCAGCCGATATCGTTTTTGCCTGCCGCCCACTGGGAAATGAGGGTGGTCTTTCCGTAGCCCGCAGGACTCGTGATCAGCGCCAGCCGGAAGTTGTTCGCGCCGGAAAGTTTAGCCAGCAGGCGCTCACGAACCACGGTATGGTCGAGTCGAACCGGACGACTTAGTTTTGACGGAATCAGCATAGTTAATCACTTCACTGTGGAAAATGAGGAAATATTATTTTTTTTGCGCTTCGTAATTAATGGTTATAAGGTCGGCCAGAAACCTTTCTAATGCAAGCGATGACGTTTTTTTATGTGTCTGAATTTGCACTGTGTCACAATTCCAAATCTTTATTAACAACTCACCTAAAACGACGCTGATCCAGCGTGAATACTGGTTTCCCTTATGTTCATCAGATTCATTTAAGCAAGGGTTTCTTCTTCATTCCTGATGAAAGTGCCATCTAAAAAGATGATCTTAATAAATCTATTAAGAATGAGATGGAGCACACTGGATATTTTACTTATGAAACTGTTTCACTCCTTTACTTAATTTATAGAGTTACCTTCCGCTTTTTGAAAATACGCAACGGCCATTTTTTGCACTTAGATACAGATTTTCTGCGCTGTATTGCATTGATTTGATGCTAATCCTGTGGTTTGCACTAGCTTTAAGTGGTTGAGATCACATTTCCTTGCTCATCCCCGCAACTCCTCCCTGCCTAATCCCCCGCAGGATGAGGAAGGTCAACATCGAGCCTGGCAAACTAGCGATAACGTTGTGTTGAAAATCTAAGAAAAGTGGAACTCCTATGTCACAACCTATTTTTAACGATAAGCAATTTCAGGAAGCGCTTTCACGTCAGTGGCAGCGTTATGGCTTAAATTCTGCGGCTGAAATGACTCCTCGCCAGTGGTGGCTAGCAGTGAGTGAAGCACTGGCCGAAATGCTGCGTGCTCAGCCATTCGCCAAGCCGGTGGCGAATCAGCGACATGTTAACTACATCTCAATGGAGTTTTTGATTGGTCGCCTGACGGGCAACAACCTGTTGAATCTCGGCTGGTATCAGGATGTACAGGATTCGTTGAAGGCTTATGACATCAATCTGACGGACCTGCTGGAAGAAGAGATCGACCCGGCGCTGGGTAACGGTGGTCTGGGACGTCTGGCGGCGTGCTTCCTCGACTCAATGGCAACTGTCGGTCAGTCTGCGACGGGTTACGGTCTGAACTATCAATATGGTTTGTTCCGCCAGTCTTTTGTCGATGGCAAACAGGTTGAAGCGCCGGATGACTGGCATCGCAGTAACTACCCGTGGTTCCGCCACAACGAAGCACTGGATGTGCAGGTAGGGATTGGCGGTAAAGTGACGAAAGACGGACGCTGGGAGCCGGAGTTTACCATTACCGGTCAAGCGTGGGATCTCCCCGTTGTCGGCTATCGTAATGGCGTGGCGCAGCCGCTGCGTCTGTGGCAGGCGACGCACGCGCATCCGTTTGATCTGACTAAATTTAACGACGGTGATTTCTTGCGTGCCGAACAGCAGGGCATCAATGCGGAAAAACTGACCAAAGTTCTCTATCCAAACGACAACCATACTGCCGGTAAAAAGCTGCGCCTGATGCAGCAATACTTCCAGTGTGCCTGTTCGGTAGCGGATATTTTGCGTCGCCATCATCTGGCGGGGCGTAAACTGCACGAACTGGCGGATTACGAAGTTATTCAGCTGAACGATACCCACCCAACTATCGCGATTCCAGAACTGCTGCGCGTGCTGATCGATGAGCACCAGATGAGCTGGGATGACGCCTGGGCCATTACCAGCAAAACTTTCGCTTACACCAACCATACCCTGATGCCAGAAGCGCTGGAACGCTGGGATGTGAAACTGGTGAAAGGCTTACTGCCGCGCCACATGCAGATTATTAACGAAATTAATACTCGCTTTAAAACGCTGGTAGAGAAAACCTGGCCGGGCGATGAAAAAGTGTGGGCCAAACTGGCGGTGGTGCACGACAAACAAGTGCATATGGCGAACCTGTGTGTGGTTGGCGGTTTCGCGGTGAACGGTGTTGCGGCGCTGCACTCGGATCTGGTGGTGAAAGATCTGTTCCCGGAATATCACCAGCTATGGCCGAACAAATTCCATAACGTCACCAACGGTATTACCCCACGTCGCTGGATCAAACAGTGCAACCCGGCACTGGCGGCTCTGTTGGATAAATCACTGCAAAAAGAGTGGGCTAACGATCTCGATCAGCTGATCAATCTGGAAAAATTCGCTGATGATGCGAAATTCCGTCAGCAATATTGCGAGATCAAGCAGGCGAATAAAGTCCGTCTGGCGGAGTTTGTGAAAGTTCGTACCGGTATTGAGATCAATCCACAGGCGATTTTCGATATTCAGATCAAACGTTTGCATGAGTACAAACGCCAGCACCTGAATCTGCTGCATATTCTGGCGTTGTACAAAGAAATTCGTGAAAACCCGCAGGCTGATCGCGTACCGCGCGTCTTCCTCTTCGGCGCGAAAGCGGCACCGGGCTACTACCTGGCGAAGAATATTATCTTTGCGATCAACAAAGTGGCTGACGTGATCAACAACGATCCGCTGGTTGGCGATAAGTTGAAGGTGGTGTTCCTGCCGGATTATTGCGTTTCGGCGGCGGAAAAACTGATCCCGGCGGCGGATATCTCCGAACAAATTTCGACTGCAGGTAAAGAAGCTTCCGGTACCGGCAATATGAAACTGGCGCTCAATGGTGCGCTTACTGTCGGTACGCTGGATGGGGCGAACGTTGAAATCGCCGAGAAAGTCGGTGAAGAAAATATCTTTATTTTTGGTCATACCGTGGAACAAGTGAAGGCAATTCTGGCCAAAGGCTACGACCCGGTGAAATGGCGGAAGAAAGATAAGGTGCTGGACGCAGTATTGAAAGAGCTGGAAAGCGGTAAATACAGCGACGGCGATAAGCATGCCTTCGACCAGATGCTGCACAGTATCGGCAAACAGGGCGGCGATCCGTATCTGGTGATGGCGGATTTCGCAGCCTATGTAGAGGCACAAAAGCAGGTGGATGTGCTGTACCGCGACCAGGAGGCCTGGACTCGCGCGGCGATCCTCAATACCGCCCGCTGCGGTATGTTTAGCTCGGATCGCTCTATTCGCGATTATCAGGCTCGTATCTGGCAGGCAAAACGCTAAGGAAGCTCGATGGAAAGCAAACGTCTGGATAATGCCGCGCTGGCGGCGGGGATTAGCCCCAATTACATCAATGCCCACGGTAAACCGCAGTCGATTAGCGCCGAAACCAAACGGCGTTTGCTTGACGCGATGCATCAACGTACCGCCACGAAAGTGGCGGTAACGCCAGTCCCGAATGTCATGGTTTATACCAGCGGCAAAAAAATGCCGATGGTGGTGGAGGGCAGCGGCGAATATAGCTGGCTGCTGACCACCGAAGAAGGAACGCAGTACAAAGGCCATGTAACGGGGGGCAAAGCGTTCAATCTACCGACGAAGCTGCCGGAAGGTTATCACACGCTGACACTCACCCAGGACGACCAGCGCGCGCATTGCCGGGTGATTGTCGCCCCGAAACGCTGTTACGAACCGCAGGCGTTGCTGAATAAACAAAAGCTGTGGGGTGCCTGCGTTCAGCTTTATACGCTGCGATCGGAAAAAAACTGGGGTATTGGGGATTTTGGCGATCTCAAAGCGATGCTGGTGGATGTGGCAAAACGTGGCGGGTCGTTCATTGGCCTGAACCCGATTCATGCGCTCTATCCGGCAAATCCGGAGAGCGCCAGCCCATACAGCCCGTCTTCTCGCCGTTGGCTGAATGTGATTTATATCGACGTTAACGCCGTTGAAGATTTCCATCTTAGCGAAGAGGCTCAGGCCTGGTGGCAGTTGCCGACCACGCAACAGACGCTGCAACAGGCGCGCGATGCCGACTGGGTCGATTACTCCACGGTTACCGCCCTAAAAATGACAGCATTACGAATGGCGTGGAAAGGTTTCGCGCAACGTGATGATGAGCAGATGGCCGCGTTTCGCCAGTTTGTTGCAGAGCAGGGCGACAGCCTGTTCTGGCAGGCAGCCTTTGATGCGCTACATGCCCAGCAAGTGAAAGAGGACGAAATGCGCTGGGGCTGGCCTGCATGGCCAGAGATGTATCAGAACGTGGATTCACCAGAAGTGCGTCAGTTCTGCGAAGAACATCGTGATGACGTCGATTTTTATCTCTGGTTGCAGTGGCTGGCTTACAGCCAGTTTGCCGCCTGCTGGGAGATAAGCCAGGGCTATGAAATGCCGATTGGCTTGTATCGTGATCTGGCGGTTGGCGTAGCGGAAGGTGGGGCGGAAACCTGGTGTGACCGTGAACTATATTGCCTGAAAGCATCGGTTGGCGCGCCGCCGGATATCCTCGGCCCGTTGGGGCAGAACTGGGGATTACCGCCAATGGACCCGCATATCATCACCGCGCGTGCCTATGAACCGTTTATCGAGCTGTTGCGTGCCAATATGCAAAACTGCGGCGCATTACGAATTGACCATGTGATGTCGATGCTGCGTTTGTGGTGGATACCGTATGGCGAGACGGCAGATCAGGGCGCGTATGTTCACTATCCGGTGGATGATCTGCTCTCGATTCTGGCACTCGAAAGTAAACGTCATCGCTGTATGGTGATTGGTGAAGATCTCGGTACCGTACCGGTAGAGATTGTCGGTAAGCTGCGCAGCAGCGGTGTGTACTCTTACAAAGTGCTCTATTTCGAAAACGACCACGAGAAGACGTTCCGTGCACCGAAAGCGTATCCGGAGCAGTCGATGGCGGTTGCGGCGACACATGACCTGCCAACGCTGCGCGGTTACTGGGAGAGCGGGGATCTAACGC
>OHRK01000056.1_pt1 | contig 15400 bp, 14 predicted proteins | sample 1578481 | NCBI WGS metagenome assembly OHRK01 (sample SAMEA3879515, study PRJEB24766) | human gut metagenome | biome: human-associated habitat; feature: feces | place: USA | collected 1985/1987 | reverse complement strand
GATGGGGCTTTTGTGATGTCATCAACATTTTTCTCATCTGCGTGATGTGGTGCATGGTCAGTAGCAATCACTGAAATGACACCAGATTTCAAACCTTCGATAACAGCTAAACGGTCTTTTTCGGTACGAAGTGGTGGATTCATCTTAGCTGCAGAGCCCTTAATTAACAGCAAGTCTTCTGTTTTTGAGAAATGTTGTGGCGCTGCTTCAGCAGTAACATTAGCACCAAGTTGTTGAGCGAATTCGACCACCTTAACAGATTCTGCTTTTGATAAATGTTGGATATGCAAATGCGCACCACGGTCGTAAGCAATCATGACATCACGCGCAATCATGCTGTATTCTGCCACACCTGTTGCCCCACAAAAATGGAATTTATCACGTGCGATCTGCTCATTAAACCCAAGAATACCATTCAATTCAGGGTCTTCTTCGTGAACGGCAACAAAAGTATTGTTCGCTTTCGCCAAATCTAGCGCTTCTTTCAATACTTTCGTGCTTTGAAGCGGAATACCGTCATCTGAAAAACTGAGTGCACCATTTTCAAGAAGGGCTTTAAAATCAGTCAAATGTTGACCGTCAAAGTTTTTCGTTACAGTTGCATTTGTGTAAACATGCACATCTTCCTTAGCAGCACTCGCTAAAACCTCTTTTAGCGTTTTTACATCTGAAATCGTTGGATTGGTATTTGCCATCATAACAACAGAAGTGAAACCACCAGCTGCAGCTGCAAGAGCACCTGTGTGAATATCCTCTTTGTGTGTTTGCCCTGGTTCACGAAAATGCACATGAATATCAACCAAACCAGGTGCTACAACAAGCCCTGTCGCATCAATGATTTCAGCGCTAGCTTCTTCAATCGAATCAGCAATTTTAATGATTTTTTTGCCGTCAACAAGAACATCTGCAACCTGATCAAAGCCAGATTTTGGATCAACAACACGACCATTTTTAATTAATAACATACTAAACTCACTTTCTAAATTGATAAGTTTCATTTTCAGCATTTATCTGCGACAATGCGCCATTTTTGATACGGTAAGCTTCACCGTAAATCGTTTCAACAGTTCCATTCCCATACAGAAAACTACCGTCACAAATAGCATAAAAACAGCGACCAACACTATCTGGATAAGTAATATCTTCGAAAACACGAAGCCCATCAAGCATGTGATGCTTTGTTTCTTGATAGTGTGGAATTAACTGGACTTGGGTAATTCCAAGACCAGCTAAAAAACACTAATAATCTTTTGAAATCGCTTCGCCTGCTTCTTCTGGTTGTGCATAAACAAGCTCCGCCGCATTCATAGAACCTGCACTTGAGCCGATGACAAATTTATCGCTGCTTTGCAGCAGTTCACGCATACCAACTGAATTCAGAAAAGCATTCTGTGTCGGCACATGCCCACCCGCTAAGACAATCAAGTCCGCCTCAGCTACCAAGCTGGAAGCCTGATTTGCCGACCGATTATCCAGCACCGCATATTTTTCAAATGTCATGCCTTCGGCTTCAAAAGCCATTTTTACATCAGCAACATATTGATCTGTAAACGTGTTATCGTTCGGATCCAAACATACAAAAAGAGCGCTAAACTTGCTAGGCAGGTGTTCTTTCAAAAGATTAACAAAACCATTTGCGGGATTAAGACGTCTTTTTTCATAAATGATGGGATTACTTGCTAAAAATAAATCATCTCTTTTCCTATTATTTTAACCAATCGATTGCTTCAAGCCCGTCTTGAGTTAAATAAGCATTTGCTCGCGAAAAAGGGTGGCTACCAAAGAAACCACGATATGCTGAAAGTGGACTTGGGTGTGCACTTTCAATGACATGATGAATTGGATTAGTAATCAACGCCTTTTTCTTACGAGCATATCCACCCCAAAGAATAAAGACAACTGGCGTTTCCTTTTGATTGACTACTTTAATGATAGCATCTGTAAAAGGCTCCCAAATCTGTCCTGCATGACCATTAGCACGTCCTGCAGGAACCGTCAAACACGCATTTAGAAGCAACACCCCTTGCTGTGCCCACGGTGTCAAATCATGATGGTCACGTTGTCCTAAATCATCTGATAATTCTTTAAGAATATTTTGAAGAGACGGTGGCGCAGGAATATTCTCTGGGACAGAAAATGACAATCCCTGTGCCTGATTAGGTCCATGATAAGGATCTTGACCAATAATCACCACCTTAACGTCCTCTAGCGGAGTGGTCTGAATGGCATTAAAAACTTTCTCACGTGGTGGGTAAATCAACTCCTGCTGATAAACATAATCCATAAATTGATTTATCTTGCCAAAATAATGCTCTGGCAATTCTTTTTTGATTAACTCATGCCAAGTTGAATGTTGCATGTTTACTCCTTTTGTCTTAGTATTTCCCTACTAAATCTAGTTTTTCTTTTGCTAACACATGTCCTTCCATAGCATGCAATAGCTCATTCATGTAGAAACCATTTGCCAATGGTAATTCACAATCTAGTGCATAAACTGTAAGGGTATAGATATGGTCTTTATCAGGTGGATATGGTCCCATATACCCTTCGTCAATGTCTGAGTAATCCTCATTTAGTAATTTACTAACTAAGCTATTCTTGCCATGTGCATGCTTATTGTCTAGACGTGAAAAATCTTCTGAAATCACTGTTACATCAGCTGAAACATTGGCAACAACCCAATGAATATAAGCAAAACCGCAGACAGGAATAGAATCATAATCAACAAATGTCCATGCAAAACTTTTCGTTTTTTCAGGAACATCTTCAATCGTAAACGGAAAAGAAACCACTGCATTTCCCTTTACTTGTACCTTTGCTTTCTTAGCATAAACGTCTGGCAAAATATTATCTTCAAATGTACAAGAAAGTTTCATCTTTTTTACTCCTTTCATCCTTTAAACCAAGAAAGCCACTAAAGCAATTTTACTTTAGTAGCCAAATACTAAACTTGATTAATCACGCCAAGTTTCTTGATTTTCTTTAAATTTATGTAGTAATTGAAGGTCGTCAGCTGTGATATAACCTTGCACCTTAGCAACTTTGATTAATTCAGTATAGTTAGAAAGTGTCACCAATTTAACACCTGCTTTTTCAAAGTTTTCAGTTGCTTTAGGCAATTCATAAGTAAAGATAGCCACAACTCCGATGACATCAGCACCTTCACGTTCTGCTGCTGCAACAGCTTCTAGTACAGAGCCACCAGTTGAAATAAGGTCTTCAACGACGACCATTTTTTGACCTTTTGTCACACGACCTTCGATTTGATTACCAGCTCCGTGATCTTTTGGTTTGCTACGAATGTAAGCAAATGGAAGGTTCATCTTGTCAGCAATAATCGCACCGTGAGGGATTCCTGCTGTTGCTGTCCCTGCAATCACTTCTACTTCAGGAAATTCTTCTTTGATTTTTTCAACAAAACCATTTTCAATCAATGTACGCGTTTCAGGATATGAAAGCGTCACACGATTATCTGTGTAAATTGGTGATTTAATACCAGATGCCCAAGTAAATGGATCGTTTGGTTTCAAGTAAACAGCTCGAATATCAAGCAAATCTGATGCAATTTGTGATGCTAAAGTCATAATATTCCTCTTTTCTATAATAACTCAATGGTTGATGTAAAATATTGTTCTAAAAAATGGGTTGCTTGTTTTATTTGGTCATAAGTAACTAGTTCACCAGCGGTTATTAAAATCCATTTAGTCTCCACATCATCAGCACGATGACTAATGGCTACTAATTCCCCTTCGAATACTTCTAGGGGAGCTGAGATATTCTCTGAAATAATATAGACATCTTGCCACTCACCGTCACCTCCAATCAGATTTGGAATGTAATCATAATTGATTGGATAGTTATTCCCGTATCTATCTTGATAACCGATTGGTCTATCAATAACCGCTGTGTAAGATTGCCTCATTGTTAACTCCATACCAACCCTAAAACAATTTTAGTATTCCAATACTAAGCATTCCATTCATCGTAAATGGCTTTGTAAGCCGCAACAGGATCATCCGCTTTTGTAATTGGGCGTCCAACAACAATATAGCTTGAGCCAATGGCACTAGCTTGACTTGGGGTCATTACACGTTTTTGATCACCGACAGCAGCTCCCGCAGGACGAATACCTGGTGTCAAGCAAACGAAATCTTCAGAAGTTGTGTCTTTAATAACTGCAACCTCACGTGCTGAACAAACCACACCATCAAGACCAGCTTCGTTTGCTTTCTTAGCATAATGCAAAACAGATTCCACTAAGCTTGTTTGGATATTTTGATCAGCTTTCATCTGTTCGTCTGACGTTGACGTTAACTGTGTTACCGCGATTAGTTTCGGACCTTGTCCAAGACCTTCACGCGCTGCTTTCATCATTTCAACGCCACCAGCAGCATGAACATTAGTCATATCGACACCAAGATTTGATAACACACGCATAGCTGATTTGACTGTATTTGGAATGTCATGTAATTTTAAATCTAGAAAAACAGAATGTCCAAGTGATTTAACATAACGGACAATTTCTGGTCCTGCTGCATAGTATAGCTCCATACCAATCTTAACATAAAGTTTTTCATCAGCAGGGAACAAAGCAAGAAATGATTTCACATCATCAAATGACGGAAAATCAAGAGCAATAATCGGACGACTTTCGTGCATTTTTTCTCCTTTTTCTACAAAGAAAACCTCGCCAAAGGGCGAGGTTACACGAAAAGCAGGGTAGCAAACACCCATCATTCAAAGACTTTTTATCTTCTTTTTTCACGAACCTTTCTCGCCTCTCTGGACTCAATTAAAGGTTATTCAGTTGTTAATATTATATCTTTTTTTACTGGCAAAGTCAAAAACTTACTTGACTTTTCGGAAAAATAGCAGAGCTTATTTTCCACGTAATTCTTGCCTAACCTCACATCGTAAGGTTTCAAGATTTTCAATGCCGTATTTATCCATCACTTCTGGCAAACGGTCAATAATATTTGGACAAGCATATGGATCTGCAAAATTAGCTGTTCCAACGCCAATCGCTGATGCGCCAGCAATCATCATTTCAATAGCAGCTTCTGCCGAATCCACACCACCCATACCGATGATTGGCAAATCCGTACTTTGCGCCACTTGACGAATGAGTTTTAGAGCTACTGGAAAAACCGCTGGACCGCTCATGCCACCAGTACCGTTAGCAATAATTGGCTTACGAGTTTTCAAATCAAATCGCATACCAACCAAGGTATTAATCATGGTAAATCCTGTTGCACCAGCTTCTTCAACAGCCTTAGCAACTGTTGTGATATCAGCCACGCTCGGTGTTAATTTAACATAAACTGGCACATCAGAATGCTCAACACTCGTTTTTACTGCTGCATAAGCCAATTCTGGCACTTGTCCAATCAATAAGCCATGATTACCATGGTCAACGTTAGGACAAGAAATATTAAGCTCGATAGCTTTAACATTTGGAGCTTTTGAAATCTTTTCAGACACATAAGCATACTCATCATTTGAAAAGCCCGCAACATTGGCAATAATCGGTAATTCTGGATAATGCTGCGCTAACCACGGTAGCTTTTCAGCCAAAACAACATCCACACCTGGATTTTGCAAACCAATAGCATTTAACATTCCTGACGGCGTTTCAGCCACACGCGGTGTTGGATTTCCAAAACGAGCATCTTTGGTTGTCGCTTTAATCATGATTGAGCCAAGCTTATCTAAATCGTAATATTTAGCATATTCTTGACCGAAGCCAAAACAACCTGATGCTGGGATAATTGGATTTTTCAAGTCAAGCCCTGGGAGACTGACCGCTAAACGATTTTCTGACATAAGACCTCCTTATAAGATGATGTTACCAGTTTCAAAAACCGGTCCGTCTTCGCACACACGTTTATTAGCCGCTTCTTGTGCATTTTTTAAATGAACAACACAAGCATAGCAAGCTCCCATACCACACGCCATACGCGATTCCATTGACAGGTAGGCATGCGGATGATTTTCAAATTTTTGGTCAACGTATTTTAACATGCCTGGCGCACCACATGAATAAATCGCATCATACGTTTCGTTCTGCACCAAATCATCGACGACCGTTGAGACATAGCCTTTAATACCATAAGAGCCGTCATCTGTTGTGACATAAACTTTGCCATAAGCTGACAATTCTTCTTCCAGAATCACAGCCTCTTTACTGGCAAAACCAAGAACAGAAGTGACGTCAACACCCTTAGCAGCGAGTTGTTTAGCTGTCTCAACCAAAGGAGGTACACCAATTCCACCACCAATTAGCAACGCTTTTTGACCTGATGTCACCACCGACAAATCGAATCCATTCCCTTGAGGCCCCATTGTGTCAACACGGTCACCAGCCTTCATTTGCGATAAAATCGCTGTTCCTGCACGCTCCACACGATACACAATCGTTGCCACTTTATTAACTTTATCAATCTGACAAATCGAAATCGGACGACGTAACAATTTACTTGGGTCAGGCACACGCAGATGTAAAAATTGACCAGGAGCCATATCCAAGACCATTTCTCCTGATAATGTCATCTCAAAAATACGTGGAGCAATCTCTCTTTGACTAACAATAAGTAAATCTTCTTTCAACACCAAAGGTTTGTTTTTACAACTTGGATTCATAACATTCCTTTCACACAAAAAACCTCGCCAGAAGGCAAGGTTACAGCAAAATAAGCAGAGTACATCAAAGCACACTCATACCTTTTATTAGAGTTAAAACTCTTTTTTTACAGTAACCTTGAAAGTCTCTCTGGACTTAATTAAAGGTTTTCAAATTTTTATTATTATAACGCGTTTTAAGATGATTGTCAATTAGTTTTGTAAGAATGATTGTTAGCGTTAACATCATTTAAAGTTATCAAAACTCTCACTTATTTCTAAATCACCACTTCTAAGTTGCATAATAACAATTTCAAAAAGTGATTTCAAGCTTTTTCTCTCTTTTGTAGGCACTTCTGCATCATCTCCTACTTATCGACATAATACCCAAAAATAAAAAGAAGGCACAAGTGAAGTGACCTTCTTTTACTGTTATTCATAAGCCTTGTAGGCTGAAATGTGTAAATCTGAACGATTTGAAAAGTGCTGAAGTTCTAATAAGAGACTTTCAAAGCGACTATCTTCCATTAATAGATTTTGCCCGTAGATAAGAAGATAAATTGGTTCTGTTGGCTCACTCGTTAAGTTTCCTTCATCATCAAATGTTTCTTCGTCACGTTCTTCCAGATCTTCTAAGATTTTTTCCATAAGAACTAGAATATCTGATATTTCATCAAAAGCACCCTCAAAACGATCAAATGCATTGTAAAATTTGATTTCACGTTTTAAATCATCCTGAGCATCTGCAACGTAAATCATCCCTTTATGGTCAAAAAGATAATGACGGAATTGCTTGATAGCAGCCTCACAACTAATTTCTGTAAGCTCAAGCTCTGACTCTTCCTCATCAAAAAGCGTAGCAAGAGGAGCATGAGATACACTCTCTGTCTCTTTAGACTCTTCTTCGACCTCAGCTATTAATTCGGTAGCATCCTCAACTTCAGATTGAACACCAGCAACCTCTTCTTCAACATCATCAGACGGTTCTTCCTCGTCAACCTCTGGCTCAACTGATTGCGGTTCAGCTGCAAGCTCAGCTTCTTTATTCTCAAGGATAGAGACATCTTGGACATCTTTATCAACTTCAAGACTCTGTTCTGATTTTCTAGGGGTCAAGGCATCAATTTTAGCCAATAATTCGGCTTTTTTCGTTTCCCTTTTTTGATATTCTACCGCTTGCAAAGGGTCAACTAAAATAGGGTATTCTGATTCTTCCTTGATTGATAAATTGGTAATTCGAATTGAAGTAAAAACATCAATCAGCACACCAAAAACACGCTGGCGCTTATCACCAAGAATTGCTTGAAAAACAGATTTTGACTCACAGATTTCTAAAACATTATCAATCCCACGAATCCAATTACCGACAATATCCAAAGAGTGATTCATCAATCTGAAAGATGCTTCATCATACCAAAATGTTGATTTAATCAATTTTTCTTGCTTAGAAAGCGCATCAACAGCCGCTAAAATTTCACCCAACTCTGATTGAACCACATAAGGCGAAAAAGACGCCCCCAACAATGACGGAGTCTTTTCAACCAAAACAATCTCATCTCTGAAAAGTGTCAAGTAATGAATACTAACAAGCAGCTTCTGAATCAACAATCGATGATTATTTGAATTAGTATTTTCCATCACTTCCACCACTTACCTTTATCTATTAATATTACAGTTTCGTTACAATCCGCTACTACTAATATAACATATGCGAGGCAAAAGAGCAACGAAAAAGAGGAGGCAGTTAGCAAAGAAAGATAAAAAACGAACGATGGGGAAGAAAATATAAATCCTACAAAAGGAATCCCCCACGTGGACGATACCACCAAAAATTAGACATAAAATCTAATGATTGAAATATGATTTTAAAACTCTACATATAATGTTACAAACTTATTATGAGTCAAATTCGGAATAACAACTTTTCTACCTGTTATTTCTAGTTCTTGCTTGATTTCCTCCTTTAAATCTACATACTCGATAGTTTTAGGTTGTTCATAAAATTCAACTTCTCCACTACATGTCTGTTTATAATTTCCGTTATAGAATCTGAGAATATAACCCGAGCGCTCTTCTGCTTTCTTTACAATACTTAAAATAGCATCTCCCTTAATATTTAATAATGAATATTTTTGACTAAGAGTTTTAGGAACACTAAACTGTGTAAACCGTAAACGAGTATTTAAATAATCAGCATATTGATAAATTTGAAACTCCTTCAAATAGTCATTAACCACTTCTGCTAATCCATATGTATTCATATTTCCTTGGTAATATATGACTGAAAAAGCAAACGTCATTTCTTTATGACATTGAGCATCTGGCGTGGCAATAACAGTTTCTCCTGAGGCTCTTCCTGGACGGTATAAAAGATTTTCTTTCCCCATATATCCATACGTTCTAAATAATGTTAATCGGATGGTATCATACTTCGAACCAATAACTTCATATTCTCTGACACCTTTTGGAATTACAGCGACTCCTCGAATATCATTATCTAGTCCCACGAATGACTGACAAGTTTCAATAGAAATTGGGACCTCATTCCACTTATCTGGCTCCGTCTTCCAAAGTTTCATTTCTTTTCGGACAACAGGACGTTTAATCGTTCCAAACTGATGATCAGCTAGTGAAAATTTTGAAGCAATTTCACTATTAAATAAAACACACATACGGTGACTATCCACAAAACGGTTATCAACCTTGAAGTAGAATTCTATAATAGGAGATTTAGATTTTAATACTACTGATAGTTGTATTGGTAAGTGGGTATCTTTAATCCCACATGCACGTTTTTCTAAGTTTTTTGGAACCTTAAACTGATAAGATAATGTCATTTTACTGATAACCTTAGAAGTTTTAACTTCCACCTTAGGGCAAAACTCAAAAGAATTAATTATCAGATCCTCTCTAGGTGGAGAATAATTGAACGAATCTCCTGCATCACCATTTTCTTGAATTATTCCTTGGTTTTGATAAAGCTTACCGCTTTTTTTATCAAGTATATCTAGAGTATTATTTGCATTAACAGTAATACTATAAAATTCGTTTTCAATTCTGCTAGCTAAATTCTCCTCTAGTTTATCATGACTATTCCCTCCTAAATCCAAGTAGAAACTCTTGTAGCCAAATGTTGGTAAACTATCAAAACTAATCGCTATCGCCACCTTGTATATTTTATCTGGTTTATAAATCTTTGTAGAATCTAAAACATTACCTTGTCCTAAAATATAATCAGTTTGATCTTCGATAGAAGTCACCGTATATTGATATTGTTTGCCTTCTTTATCTTTTATTGCAAAGTCAAGTTGTGGAGTATAAAATATTGTTTCTATCACTCCTTCTTTTTTACGACCAGAAAGATTGAAAACAGTTGCCGTTATTGCTTCATCGCTCTCAATTCGCATAACAATCTCACGCATTTTCAATTCAGCTAAATTTTCAGCCAAATCACGCGCTTTTTTGTATCTTAAATAAACATCTTCATTGGTTGTATCTGATACACACGAACCAATTGAATCATGAGCAGCATTTTCAAACATTAATTTCCAAATTTCCTTAACTACCTCCACAGGATAGTCAAATCCTAAAGATTGCGAAAGAGAAAGTAATGGTTCTAATATATTAACAATATAATTCTGAACTTGTGTATTTAACTTCTTTAAATCAGATCTAGAAGAGTATATCGATTTATGAATCCGCATTAGTTTTCCGTTCAAAAGTTCCCCAGCTATTTCTTCTAATTCTGGATGTTGTTCTTTAACTTTACGTATATAATCCGAGTAAGTAGAAATTTTAAATTCATACTCCCCTGCATAAAACTTTTGCATTTTACCTAAAATATCAGTTAAATTTTCACGTGCAGGAGCTTGATCAAATCCGTTTGGAAAGAGGACCTGATTCGTACTACTTCTTTCCCACAAACTTTTAAAAGGTTCATTATGCAAATAATTTTTAAGATTTTCTGCCTCTTCAGGAATATCCCCACCGATATAATATCCAGCTTGAATCTGATAAGCATTTACTGTTGAACCATCCTCTCCTCGCCATTTAAACTCAGTTTTATGAGTATCCTCATCACTAACGCCACGCCAAAATAAGGTATCATCAATGCCAAATTCTTTATAAATCTGTGGCATAGCAGCAGATTGCCCAAACGAATCTGGAACATAGCCTACATTCATATGCTTTCCAAATTTTTTCGATATATTTATACCATAAAGTAAATTTCGAACAATACTTTCACCAGAAATAACCATCTGATCCGTTTGTGTGTACCATGGACCAATAATCAATTTTCCCTCCTGTACTAACTCCCTGATAACTTCTTTATCTTCAGGGCACCAAGCCAAGTAATCATCTAATAAGGAAACTTGACCATCTAGGGTATAACGGTTATATCCATTATCTCCCTGTAATAATGAAATAACTCTTTTTAAGTTATTCATTAAATAAATTTTTGAACGACTTGTTGTAAAATACCATTCTCTATCCCAATGAGAATGTGGAACTACATGTACTGTTTTCTTCATATTATTCTCTACTTTCTAGAAATAAAGAGCACATATATGTGCCCTATAATATTATTCAAAGCTAATTTCAATGTCGTCTATATCAACATCTTCAACATCATCAGAATCTTTAAAGTTGACAATCAACGGAGCAACAAATCCAATGAAAGCTGCACCTATAAACATCCCCACGAGATAAGCCCAACCATTCCCAACTGTAATAAATCCATAAATTCCACCAACAGGAGGCATTTTAGCATACATTCCAAATAGAATTCCTAATCCAGATGCAATTGCACCGCCAATCATATTAATAGGAACAAGTTTGAGGCTAACCATTGTAAATGGAATGGCACCTTCTGTAATTCCAATAAATCCCATAACCCAATTATTACGTGAAGCATCTCTAAGTTCATCACTTAATTTATCTTTATGAAACAATGAAGCAAATGCATATCCAAGAGGAACTGCACAAATTGCAACATTTACAATAATTGCTGGCAAATAAATTCCTTCTGCAAGAAGAACATTTCCAGCCATCCAAGCAGCTTTATTAATAGGACCACCTAAATCTGTACCAATCATAGCCCCCATTATCATGGCAAGAAGTACTTTATTAACATCATTTTCAATCATCGCTTTAATCCAAGCGACTAAACTTGTATTAATCCAACTAAGTGGACCTGCAAGAATGACTCCCATAACTATAGCTACCGCAAAAGTTGCAAAGAACGGAAAAACAATCAATGGTAAAACACTACTGTATTTTTCGGGAACCTTAACCGTCTTCTTAGCCCAAACTACCATATAGCCAGCAACAAATCCAGCTACCATAGCCCCAAGAAAACCAGCATTTGAATTAGATGCAAGAGCACCACCTATTAAACCTGCACCAATTGCAGCTTTATCGCCAATAGAATATGCAATAAAACCTGCTAATACTGTATTTAATAGACCAATGCCTGTCCATCCAACTTGTTCTGTCAAATAAAGGTAGTGTTCAAAACCATTAGTTTCAGCAAAACCATCTAAACTGGTATGTCCCATTGCTAAACCGATTAACTTAGGTACCGCGATAACCAAAGACGCTCCTATAATCAATGGTAAAGCATAACTAATACCAGTCATCAGATGTCCTTTGGCATCGTTTAAAAATTTTTTCATCTTAACTCCTCCTTCATTTTATTACTAACTAACCGCTTGAATGCATTTTTTCAATACTGCTTCAGGTGCTTTAATGCATGTTGAGATATTCACTCGAATTTTTTTCTTCCCTTCAAAACGCTCTTCACCTACAATTTTTTGATCCGTAGCAAGTAAAACAAAATCTGCATCAGCAATTTCCTGTGGTGTTAATTTGTTGCTTTGCCCCATTGAACCTTGTTGTTCAATTCTAACGGTATGACCTAGCTTAGGTCCAGCTTTTTCTAAAGCTTTTGCTGCCATAGGAGTGTGAGCTAGCCCTGCTGGGCATGATGTAATTCCGACAATTTTCATATTAATTATCTCCCTTCATTGCACTAATGATTGTTTTTTCTAGTTCATCTATATTTGATGAGTTCTTAACTATCATAATAAATTCATCATCCAAAAGAGAAGTTGCAATTCTGCTAATCATTTCCAAATGTAAAGTTCCTTCATGTTTAGTTGGAACTAATAATGCAAAAATATTTTGGACCGGTTTGTCATCAAAAGTCTCCCACTCAATTGGATGAAGTAATTTCAAATAAAGAACAGTGGGCTTCATTATGCAATCTGCTTTAGCGTGAGGAATAGCAAATGAGTTCTGTAAACCTGTCGAAACTTCTGATTCTCTATTAGTAAATGCTTTAATCAATAATTGCTCATCATCAATAATCCGCTTCTTTTTTGCATATCTTGCAATATAGGCAAATAAGTCTTTCTTGTCTTTGACATTAACATTCAAAAGAATATTTTCTTTGTCAAATTTCATTTCAAACACCTCTTTTCGTTTACAGCTATATCATATCATTCGTTGACAGCGCTGTCACTAATTGCTTTTTCCAATTATTTCTGGAAAAATGGAAAAATTATTTTTATCTATTTCAACTTCTTTTTGGAAAAATAGTAAAAAATCATTCATTTGTTTTGTGCTAAAATAAAGATGATATAAGGAGAAGAAGGTATGAGTATATTTGACTTCCAAAGATTAGATAATATATTAAATCTACTAATACAAAAAAACGAACCTATTCATATTAATGAATTGAGTTCGTTTTGTGGTGTTTCAGATAGAACTATCCGTTCTGATATCCATACAATTAATGACTATATCACTGAGAATGGAGCAACTATTACTTTAATTCGAAAAAAGGGATATGTTATCAACTATATAGATAAAGAAAAATTTGATAAATTTTGGACAAACCAAGACAGTGGTACTTTTTTATTCACTTCATCTGATTCAAGGATTAAATATCTTGTACGGAAATTTCTTACTACTGATAATTACATTACTCAAGACTATTTGCAGTCTATTCTTTTTATCAGCCAAAATACCCTTTATAGTGATTTTCGTACCTTAAAGAATCACTTTTCTTCCTATAATCTGAAACTCGTTAATAAAAGTAATCTTGGTTATATCGTTAATGGACTCGAACAAGATAAGCGAAAAGCTATAATTGATTTAATATTTAAAGAAGACTTTTCAAACTACATCACAGCAAAATCAACTATTGAAAAAGATTTTTGTAACAACATTAATTACGATACATTCTCTACTATTTTCAATAAGTACTTTAAAGATAGTATAAAAACAGATTCCGATTATTTTTACCGAAACTTATTCACTGGTATTTTTTTAGCCATTAGTCGAATAAAATCCAATAATAATATTCAACAATTTAAGCAACACATACAGTTAAACACAACAATTAATGAAATTGTTGAAAAATTTATAACCGATTTAGAAAATCAATTTCAAATTCACATAACAATTTTTGAAAAGAATTACTTTCAATTTCTAATTGCAGAAAATTTCCCAAACTATATCGACGATCACACTATTTCAAATAATCAAGAACTTGCAGAAAAAATTACAATCACCATCTATGATATTCTTTCAGAATTAACCAATGCTGATTGGCTAACAGATTGTAAATTAAAAACTAATCTCCTTGAACATATAAAACTCTTTTTGAGCATCCAAACCATAGAAGGCAAGCGTTCTAATCCTATACTAGATACAATCAAAAATAATTTTCCTTACGCCTTTGAATTATCCGTGGCTTGCTGTCAAGAAGTTGTCAAACAGTATAATATACATTTTTCAGAGGATGAAATATCCTACATTGCTCTCCATTTAGCTAATGCCATTGAACGAAATATGGAATCCAATAACCACGAGCTATCATTAGCAATTATCTGTGGAAGCGGCAAGACTTTTAGTTCTATTATTGAATCTAAAATACGACGACTGTTGCCAAATACATTTTCTAAAATCTCCAAATTTTCGTATTCGAATTTTAATCGAGAACAACATTATCACAATTTTGATCTCGTTATCTCAACAATTCCAAATCAAACTTTAGCAGATAATCTTATTTATATCAATATCAATGATTTAGACTATTCAATGACTAAAATTAATCAATTTCTTAAAACTTTAGAAAAAAAACAAAATGATGGTAACCTATTTTCTAAAGAAAGATTTCTATATTTCAACAAAAAAATGTCAAAGGATGATATATTGTTTACATTAAATACGATACTAAAAAAGCAAGGATACGTTAGCGATGATTTCTTAAATGATATTTATGAAAGAGAAAAAATTTCTTCAACTATCATAGGTGATAACATTGCACTACCTCACCCTATTGGAGATAGTGTCTTAAAAAGTTGTATCTTTACCGTCATTAATCCCAAGGGGATTAATTGGGATAAACATCAATCGATAAAATTTATCTTCTTATTTGCTGTGAAATCCGAAGATACCGAAAAAATTCAAACGATTTATGAACAAATGCTTGATTTTATCGCTTCAAAAGACAAACAAGATCTACTTCTTAAAACACCAACTTTTGAGACATTAACTAATATTTTTTCAGAATAAAGAGAGCAACGTAAGAGTTTGGAATGTCATATTTCAAACTCTTATTCATCTGATAACTTCACTATTCGGATGCCAAACTAGAAGCTACTAACAAACTCATCAAACACAACGTTTTGGTTACAGGAACTTTGACGACTTTAAAAAACACATTTACTTCATTTTGAATATCAAAAAAGCAAGAACATCATTTGTTCTCGCT
>OHRK01000049.1_pt1 | contig 16368 bp, 14 predicted proteins | sample 1578481 | NCBI WGS metagenome assembly OHRK01 (sample SAMEA3879515, study PRJEB24766) | human gut metagenome | biome: human-associated habitat; feature: feces | place: USA | collected 1985/1987 | reverse complement strand
GGAGAGGGTTAGGGTGAGGGGAAAAGGCGGCATCGAAGCCAATCAGCCCCTATCAACCGCCTTTACGAATCAAATAACGATAAGGCAGTCCATCCGTCTCTTTAGCAACCAGTTCGTGTTCCATAAAGGTACAAAACCCAGGAATATCGCGGGTAGTGGCCGGATCGTCGGCGATAATCAGCAACGTTTCGCCAGGCTGCATATTGCGCACGGTTTTGCGCACCATCATCACCGGTTCCGGGCAGCGCAGGCCAAGCGCGTCGAGTGTGTGGTCAGGGCTGGAAAAGAGATCGGTCATTTTCTTCTCATCACTTAAAAAAACGGCGCTAGTTTACGCCCTGTGAGTCCGTAAGCAAACTAGGTTAACGATTGCGTGAAAATTAACCATTGCATTGTCAACGTAAAGCAGTATCATGCGGCGGCTCGAAAAAAGGGTAAGCACGTTATTATGTTAAGGTAACAGACGTGTCGTACGTATTGGGTTCCCTCACCCCAATGGTTAATCAAAAAGGTACAATATGAACGTTTTCTCGCAAACTCAACGCTATAAGGCGTTGTTCTGGTTATCGTTATTTCATCTGCTGGTGATCACCTCCAGTAACTATCTGGTTCAGCTTCCCGTCTCCATTTTGGGTTTCCATACCACCTGGGGCGCGTTTAGCTTTCCGTTTATTTTTCTTGCTACCGACCTGACCGTGCGTATTTTTGGCGCACCGCTGGCCCGACGCATTATCTTCGCGGTAATGATCCCTGCGTTATTAATCTCCTACGTCATCTCGTCGCTATTCTATATGGGTTCCTGGCAGGGATTCGGCGCACTCGCCCACTTCAACCTGTTTGTCGCCCGTATCGCCACCGCCAGTTTCATGGCCTACGCGCTGGGGCAAATCCTCGACGTGCACGTTTTTAACCGCCTGCGTCAGAGTCGCCGCTGGTGGCTGGCACCGACAGCGTCCACACTGTTCGGTAACGTCAGCGACACGCTGGCCTTTTTCTTCATTGCCTTCTGGCGTAGCCCGGATGCCTTTATGGCTGAACACTGGATGGAAATCGCGCTGGTCGATTACTGTTTCAAAGTGTTAATCAGTATCGTTTTCTTCCTGCCAATGTATGGCGTATTACTCAATATGCTGTTGAAAAGACTGGCAGATAAATCCGAAATCAACGCTTTGCAGGCGAGTTAAAGGTTCGTTATCAGAGTTGTGATAAGATGGATGAATGAGCCGTTATGGCCGTTTATCGAAAGGAAGAAGTCAATGCGCAATCTGGTTAAATATGTCGGAATTGGCCTGCTGGTTATGGGGCTTGCGGCCTGTGATGATAAAGACACTAACGCTACGGCGCAGGGTTCGGTCGCGGAAAGTAACGCTACCGGGAATCCCGTCAACCTGCTTGATGGCAAGTTAAGTTTCTCGCTGCCAGCGGATATGACCGACCAGAGCGGTAAGCTGGGAACGCAGGCCAATAACATGCATGTCTGGTCCGACGCCACCGGGCAGAAAGCAGTCATCGTCATCATGGGCGATGATCCGAAAGAAGATCTGGCGGTGCTGGCGAAGCGTCTGGAAGATCAGCAACGTAGCCGCGATCCGCAGCTGCAAGTGGTAACCAATAAAGCCATTGAGCTGAAAGGTCACAAAATGCAGCAGTTAGACAGTATTATCTCCGCGAAAGGCCAGACGGCGTACTCTTCCGTTATTCTGGGTAACGTGGGTAATCAACTGCTGACCATGCAAATTACGCTGCCCGCTGACGATCAGCAAAAAGCGCAGACCACCGCAGAAAACATCATTAATACGCTGGTTATTCAGTAAGTTTTAAGATGATGAGGCGGCCTCAGGGACGTGTTCCGGAGGCCGTTTTTTTAATCGCCACGTCAGTAATAACGCGATTGCGACCAGTCCCGCCGCCGCCAGATAAATCACCGGTACGCCCGCCCAGCTCATCACCAGCCCAGCCAGTGGTCCAGTCACGCCAAGCGATAAATCCATAAATACGGTGTAAGTTGCCAGCGCCGCCCCCTGATTTTGCTGCGGAACCGCTTTTACCGCCACTACACCCAATGCCGGGAACACCAGCGAAAACCCGGCCCCCGCCAGTAAGACGCCGATTTTCGCCATCCACGGCATAGTCGCCACGCCAACCAGTAGCAGGCCGATTATCTCAACGCTAAAGCAAATCATCGCTACGTTTAAGCCACCGATACGGTTAATGCCGTTAGGGAATAACAAACGCGTACCGACAAACGCACAGCTAAACAGCGTCAGCGCGAAAGCCGCACCGTCCCAACCTTTAGCGTCATAAAACAGCGTGATAAAGGTGGCGATGACGCCAAATCCGGCGGAAGCCAGTGCCAGCGCCATACCGTACAGCCAGACGCGCCCAAGCACCGCGCGAAACGGCAGCGGTTTGCCTTTACTGGCTTTTACCGTCGGACGCGGGATCGCCAACAAAATGGCCACCAGCGCCACGCCCATAATGATTAACGCTAACGCCTGCAAGCCGCCCCAGTGATAAAACACGACGCCTAACGGCGCACCCATCGCCATCGCCCCGTAAGTGACAATGCCGTTCCACGAAATCACCCGCCCGATATGCAGCGAGCCAACCACGCCAACGCCCCATAGGGTCGATCCCGTTCCGGCAAAACTTTGCCCAATCCCAAGGATGACGCGCCCCAGGCAAAGTAATAACAGGCTGATGACAGGCAGACTGGCGGTTAATCCTGCCGTCAGATACCCCAGACCGCTCAAAAAGCAGCCGCATAAACCGAAGACGACAATCTTTTTGGGTCCCAGCGAATCGGCGTAACGTCCGGCATGAGGGCGGCTCAGCAAGGTGGCGAAATATTGCAGGCTGATAACCAATCCTGCCCAGAAGGCGCTAAAGCCCATCACATCATGGACATAGCCCGGTAATACAGCGAGCGGCAACCCGATGGTGAGGTAGCTGGCGAAGTTAAACATGACTATAGAGACAATGCGCAAATTCAGGCGCAATCCGTTTAGCGCGGGTTCGGCTACGGGTTCGGGCATGAGGATCACCACATTTTTACAACAGTGTTTCATTTTTACCACGTGCTGACGTGAAAATCAGCAGTAAGAATCAGAATATTGCTGGCGTGACTCCCGCTACACTTAATACAAAAAGTCACAAGGAAACCCCAATGGAAACCCCTCAACCCGATAAAACGGGCATGCACATTCTGCTCAAGCTGGCCTCGCTGGTAGTGATCCTCGCGGGCATTCACGCAGCGGCAGATATCATTGTGCAGCTGTTACTGGCGCTGTTTTTTGCCATCGTCCTCAACCCGCTCGTCACCTGGTTTATTCGTCGGGGAGTACAACGCCCCGTTGCCATTACGATTGTAGTGGTGGTGATGCTGATCGCACTAACCGCGCTGGTCGGCGTACTGGCGGCATCGTTTAACGAATTTATCTCTATGCTGCCGAAGTTTAATAAGGAGCTGACGCGCAAACTTTTTAAATTGCAGGAGATGTTGCCTTTTCTTAATTTGCATATGTCGCCGGAGCGAATGCTGCAGCGGATGGACTCGGAAAAAGTGGTTACCTTCACCACAGCGCTAATGACCGGGCTTTCCGGGGCAATGGCGAGCGTGCTTTTGCTGGTGATGACCGTAGTTTTTATGCTGTTTGAAGTGCGCCACGTCCCTTACAAAATGCGTTTTGCGCTGAATAATCCACAGATTCACATCGCGGGATTACACCGCGCACTTAAAGGCGTTTCGCACTATCTTGCATTGAAGACGCTACTCAGTTTATGGACAGGTGTCATCGTCTGGCTGGGGCTGGAGCTGATGGGGGTGCAGTTTGCGCTGATGTGGGCAGTACTGGCGTTTTTGCTCAACTACGTGCCCAATATCGGCGCGGTAATTTCCGCCGTACCGCCAATGATTCAGGTGCTGCTGTTTAATGGTGTTTACGAATGTATTCTGGTCGGCGCATTGTTTTTAGTGGTCCATATGGTCATCGGCAATATTTTAGAACCACGGATGATGGGCCATCGCCTGGGGATGTCCACCATGGTGGTATTTCTTTCATTGTTAATTTGGGGATGGCTGCTCGGCCCGGTAGGGATGCTACTTTCGGTGCCATTAACCAGCGTGTGTAAAATCTGGATGGAAACCACCAAAGGCGGTAGCAAACTGGCGATTTTACTGGGGCCGGGCAGACCGAAAAGTCGGTTACCGGGATGAGGCGACAAGTGATACGATACGCACTTTCATTTTCCATTAAACGTTGGCCCTGATATGTATCGGATAGTTCTGGGGAAAGTTTCGACCTTAAGCGCAGCTCCACTGCCACCGGGTTTACGCGAGCAAGCACCGCAAGGTCCACGACGCGAACGCTGGCTGGCGGGGCGTGCATTGCTTTCGCACACGCTTTCCCCGCTACCGGAGATCATCTATGGCGAACAAGGCAAACCTGCATTTGCGCCGGAAATGCCGCTATGGTTCAACTTAAGCCATAGCGGTGACGATATCGCCCTGCTGTTGAGTGATGAAGGCGAAGTCGGCTGCGATATCGAAGTGATTCGCCCGCGCGCCAACTGGCGCTGGCTGGCGAACGCCGTATTCAGCCTCGGGGAACACGCTGAGATGGACGCCGTGCATCCTGATCAGCAACTGGAAATGTTCTGGCGCATCTGGACGCGCAAAGAAGCCATCGTTAAACAGCGTGGCGGCAGCGCCTGGCAAATCGTCAGCGTAGACAGCACCTATCACTCCTCGCTGTCAGTCAGCCATTGTCAGCTTGAAAATTTAAGCCTTGCGATCTGCACCCCTACTCCCTTTACGCTCACCGCCGACAGTGTGCAATGGATCGATTCAGTTAACTGATCCGCCCACCCGACTGCCCATCTATTGATCCAGAACAGGTAATCAGTATGACGAATACTTAAAATCGTCATACTTATTTCCGCCATCTATTTTAATCCATTGGGGTTACCATGCTCTCCACACTCCGCCGCACTCTATTTGCGCTGCTGGCTTGTGCGTCTTTTATCGTCCATGCCGCTGCACCAGATGAAATCACCACCGCCTGGCCGGTGAATGTCGGGCCACTAAACCCGCACCTTTACACGCCTAACCAGATGTTCGCCCAGAGCATGGTTTATGAACCATTGGTGAAATATCAGGCAGACGGTTCGGTGATCCCGTGGCTGGCAAAAAGCTGGACTCATTCAGAAGATGGTAAAACCTGGACCTTCACCCTGCGTGATGACGTGAAATTCTCCAACGGTGAACCGTTCGATGCCGAGGCGGCGGCAGAAAACTTCCGCGCAGTGCTCGATAACCGTCAACGTCACGCCTGGCTGGAGCTGGCAAACCAGATTGTTGATGTTAAAGCACTCAGTAAAACAGAGCTGCAAATTACCCTGAAAAGCGCCTACTATCCTTTCCTGCAAGAACTGGCCCTGCCCCGTCCTTTCCGTTTTATCGCTCCCTCGCAGTTTAAAAACCATGAAACCATGAACGGAATTAAAGCGCCGATTGGCACCGGACCGTGGATTTTGCAGGAATCGAAACTGAATCAGTACGATGTCTTCGTCCGTAACGAAAACTACTGGGGCGAAAAGCCAGCGATTAAAAAGATAACGTCATCCCGGACCCGACTACCCGCGCGGTGGCGTTTGAAACTGGCGATATCGACCTGCTGTACGGAAACGAAGGGTTATTACCGCTCGATACCTTCGCCCGCTTTAGCCAGAATCCGGCTTACCACACCCAACTGTCACAGCCGATCGAAACCGTGATGCTGGCGCTCAATACCGCCAAAGCCCCCACCAACGAGCTGGCAGTACGTGAAGCTCTTAATTACGCGGTAAACAAAAAATCGCTGATTGATAACGCGTTGTATGGCACCCAGCAGGTCGCCGACACCCTGTTTGCCCCTTCTGTGCCCTACGCCAACCTCGGCCTGAAACCGAGCCAGTACGATCCGCAAAAAGCGAAAGCGTTGCTGGAAAAAGCCGGTTGGACGCTGCCTGCGGGCAAAGACATCCGCGAGAAAAATGGTCAGCCGCTGCGCATTGAACTTTCGTTCATCGGCACCGATGCGTTAAGCAAATCGATGGCGGAAATCATTCAGGCTGATATGCGCCAGATTGGCGCAGATGTCTCGCTGATTGGCGAAGAAGAGAGCAGTATCTATGCTCGTCAGCGCGACGGTCGTTTTGGCATGATTTTCCACCGCACCTGGGGCGCGCCATATGATCCACACGCCTTCCTCAGTTCAATGCGCGTACCGTCACACGCTGACTTCCAGGCACAGCAAGGATTAGCCGACAAACCGCTGATTGATAAAGAGATCGGCGAAGTGCTGGCGACCCATGACGAAACGCAACGTCAGGCGCTGTATCGCGACATTCTGACCCGTCTGCATGACGAGGCGGTTTATCTGCCTATCAGTTACATCTCAATGATGGTGGTATCAAAACCGGAGCTGGGTAACATCCCCTACGCGCCGATCGCCACCGAAATTCCGTTCGAACAGATTAAACCGGTGAAACCTTAATGTTGCGTTACGTATTACGCCGCTTTCTGCTGCTGATCCCGATGGTGCTCGCCGCCTCGGTGATCATTTTTCTGATGCTGCGCCTCGGTACCGGCGACCCGGCGCTCGATTATTTGCGTCTGTCTAACCTGCCGCCGACGCCGGAGATGCTGGCCTCTACCCGCACCATGCTGGGACTGGATCAGCCGCTGTACGTCCAGTACGGCACCTGGTTGTGGAAGGCGCTGCATCTTGACTTTGGTATCTCATTCGCCAGCCAACGCCCGGTACTGGACGATATGCTGAACTTCCTGCCCGCCACGCTGGAACTTGCAGGTGCGGCGCTGGTATTAATTCTGCTCACTTCCGTACCGCTCGGTATCTGGGCGGCGCGCCATCGCGACCGTCTGCCGGATTTCGCCGTACGTTTCATCGCGTTTCTTGGCGTGTCGATGCCTAACTTCTGGCTGGCGTTTTTACTGGTGATGGCGTTTTCGGTGTATCTGCAATGGCTACCCGCGATGGGTTACGGCGGCTGGCAGCACATCATTTTGCCTGCGGTTTCCATTGCCTTTATGTCGCTGGCGATTAACGCGCGTTTACTGCGCGCCAGTATGCTGGACGTCGCCGGTCAGCGTCACGTCACCTGGGCGCGTCTGCGCGGCCTGAACGACAAACAGACCGAACGTCGCCACATCCTGCGCAATGCCTCGCTGCCGATGATCACCGCCGTGGGGATGCATATCGGCGAACTGATTGGCGGGACGATGATTATCGAAAACATCTTTGCCTGGCCGGGCGTCGGGCGCTATGCGGTGTCGGCGATTTTTAACCGTGACTATCCGGTGATCCAGTGCTTTACGCTGATGATGGTGGTGGTTTTTGTGGTCTGTAATTTGATTGTCGATTTGCTCAACGCCGCGCTGGACCCGCGCATTCGTCGTCATGAAGGAGCGCACGCGTGAACTTTTTCCTCTCTTCCCGCTGGTCGGTACGCCTGGCGCTGATCATTATCGCCCTGCTGGCGCTGATTGCGCTCACCAGCCAGTGGTGGCTGCCGTATGACCCCCAGGCGATTGATTTGCCGTCGCGCCTGCTTTCGCCGGATGCGCAGCACTGGCTGGGCACCGATCACTTAGGTCGCGATATTTTCTCGCGGCTGATGGCAGCGACCCGCGTGTCGCTCGGTTCGGTAATGGCCTGCCTGCTGCTGGTGCTGACATTAGGGCTGGTTATTGGCGGCAGCGCCGGGTTGATTGGCGGGCGCGTTGATCAGGCCACCATGCGCGTCGCCGATATGTTTATGACCTTCCCGACCTCGATTCTGTCGTTCTTTATGGTTGGCGTGCTCGGCACCGGGCTGACCAACGTAATTATCGCCATCGCCCTGTCGCACTGGGCGTGGTATGCACGCATGGTGCGCAGCCTGGTGATTTCACTACGCCAACGCGAGTTTGTGCTGGCGTCACGGCTTTCCGGTGCGGGCCATGTGCGGGTGTTTGTCGATCATCTGGCAGGCGCGGTGATCCCTTCGCTGCTGGTGCTGGCAACGCTGGATATCGGCCATATGATGCTGCACGTCGCGGGGATGTCTTTCCTTGGCCTCGGTGTGACCGCGCCGACCGCCGAATGGGGCGTGATGATTAACGACGCGCGCCAGTATATCTGGACCCAGCCGCTGCAAATGTTCTGGCCGGGGCTGGCGCTGTTTATCAGCGTGATGGCCTTTAACCTGGTGGGTGACGCACTGCGCGATCATCTGGACCCTCATCTGGTGACGGAGCACGCACACTAATGCCGCAACAGATTGAACTACGTAATATCGCGCTACAGGCCGCGCAGCCGCTGGTACACGGTGTATCGTTAACCCTGCAACGCGGGCGCGTGCTGGCGTTAGTCGGCGGTAGCGGCAGCGGGAAATCATTAACCTGCGCCGCGACGCTGGGCATTTTGCCCGCTGGCGTTCGCCAGACGGCGGGGGAAATTTTAGCCGATGGCAAACCGGTTTCGCCTTGCGCCCTGCGCGGCATCAAAATTGCCACCATCATGCAGAACCCGCGCAGCGCCTTTAATCCACTGCACACCATGCACACCCACGCGCGGGAAACCTGCCTGGCGTTAGGGAAACCCGCCGATGACGCTACGCTTACCGCTGCCATAGAAGCGGTGGGGCTGGAAAACGCCGCGCGCGTGCTGAAGCTGTACCCGTTCGAGATGAGCGGCGGCATGTTGCAGCGCATGATGATTGCGATGGCGGTGCTGTGTGAATCACCGTTTATCATCGCCGATGAACCGACCACCGACCTTGACGTGGTAGCACAGGCGCGCATCCTCGATCTGCTGGAAAGCATTATGCAAAAACAAGCGCCGGGAATGCTGCTGGTGACCCATGATATGGGCGTTGTGGCGCGTCTGGCGGATGACGTGGCGGTGATGTCTGACGGTAAGATTGTCGAACAGGGCGATGTAGAAACGCTGTTTAACGCCCCCAAACATACAGTGACGCGCAGCCTGGTTTCCGCTCATCTCGCCCTCTACGGTATGGAGCTGGCATCATGACTTTACTTAACATCTCCGGCCTTTCCCATCACTATGCGCACGGTGGATTTAACGGAAAACATCAACATCAGGCGGTGCTGAATAACGTTTCCCTGACCCTGAAAAGCGGCGAAACCGTCGCCCTGCTGGGGCGCAGCGGCTGCGGGAAAAGTACCCTCGCGCGGTTGCTGGTGGGTTTAGAATCGCCCGCGCAGGGGAATATTAGCTGGCGTGGCGAACCGCTGGCGAAACTCAATCGCGCCCAGCGTAAAGCGTTCCGCCGCGATATTCAGATGGTATTTCAGGACTCCATCAGCGCCGTGAATCCGCGCAAAACCGTGCGCGAGATCCTGCGTGAACCGATGCGCCACCTGCTATCACTGAAAAAATCCGAACAACTGGCGCGCGCCAGCGAAATGCTGAAGGCGGTCGATCTCGATGACAGCGTTCTCGACAAACGCCCACCGCAGTTAAGCGGCGGCCAGCTCCAGCGCGTCTGCCTGGCTCGCGCGCTGGCGGTCGAACCGAAACTACTGATTCTGGATGAAGCCGTTTCTAACCTTGATCTCGTGTTACAGGCGGGTGTCATTCGCCTGCTGAAAAAGCTACAACAACAGTTTGGCACCGCCTGCCTGTTCATCACCCACGACTTACGCCTGGTAGAACGCTTTTGCCAGCGGGTAATGGTTATGGACAACGGACAAATCGTCGAAACCCAGGTGGTGGGAGAGAAATTAACCTTTTCCTCTGACGCCGGACGTGTGCTACAAAACGCGGTATTACCCGCATTCCCCGTGCGCCGTCGCACCACAGAAAAGGTTTAACGCAAATGCAACGAGTCACCATCACGCTTGATGACGATTTACTGGAGACGCTGGACAGCCTGAGCCAGCGTCGTGGTTATAACAACCGTTCCGAAGCTATCCGCGACATTCTGCGTAGCGCCCTGGCGCAAGAGGCCACCCAGCAGCACGGCACGCAAGGTTTCGCGGTGCTGTCGTATGTGTATGAACACGAAAAACGCGACTTAGCCAGCCGCATTGTCTCCACCCAGCATCATCACCACGACCTCTCCGTCGCCACGCTGCATGTGCACATCAACCACGACGACTGTCTGGAAATCGCCGTGTTGAAAGGTGACATGGGTGACGTGCAGCATTTTGCCGATGACGTTATCGCCCAGCGCGGCGTGCGGCACGGGCATTTGCAGTGCTTGCCGAAGGAAGATTGAGTCTATTATTGGGTCCTTTGGTGAACGATCAACAAAGGGCCACTAGCACACCTGATTCCTCTCTAAATACCCTATCCGAACCTTCTCTTTTGTAACGTTCTAAATATATTCCTAAAAATCTTCAATTCATTGTGACCACAAGTTTTTCTTCGCTTTTTCGTATGAAGATACTGTCATTAAAATAATAGAAAAGGATTTTACGATGAGCGGAAAACCGGCGGCGCGTCAGGGCGACATGACGCAGTATGGCGGTAGCATTGTTCAGGGTTCAGCCGGGGTGCGCATTGGTGCCCCCACCGGCGTGGCCTGTTCGGTGTGCCCCGGCGGAGTGACGTCCGGCCATCCGGTCAATCCCCTGCTCGGTGCAAAGGTCCTTCCCGGTGAAACCGACATCGCCCTGCCCGGCCCGCTGCCGTTCATCCTCTCCCGCACCTACAGCAGTTACCGGACAAAAACGCCCGCGCCGGTGGGGAGCCTCGGCCCCGGCTGGAAAATGCCTGCGGATATCCGCTTACAGCTGCGCGATAACACACTGATACTCAGTGATAACGGCGGCAGAAGCCTGTATTTTGAGCACCTGTTTCCCGGTGAGGACGGTTACAGCCGCAGCGAGTCACTGTGGCTGGTGCGCGGCGGCGTGGCGAAACTGGATGAAGGTCACCGGCTGGCCGCACTCTGGCAGGCGCTGCCGGAAGAACTCCGCTTAAGTCCGCATCGTTATCTGGCGACAAACAGTCCGCAGGGGCCGTGGTGGCTGCTCGGTTGGTGTGAGCGGGTGCCGGAAGCGGATGAGGTGCTGCCTGCGCCGCTGCCGCCGTACCGGGTACTGACCGGGCTGGTGGACCGCTTCGGGCGCACACAGACGTTCCACCGCGAAGCCGCCGGTGAATTCAGCGGCGAAATCACCGGCGTGACGGATGGTGCCTGGCGTCACTTCCGGCTGGTACTGACCACGCAGGCGCAGCGGGCAGAAGAAGCCCGGCAGCAGGCCATTTCCGGCGGGACGGAACCGTCCGCTTTTCCTGATACCCTGCCGGGTTACACCGAATATGGCCGGGACAACGGCATCCGTCTGTCTGCCGTGTGGCTGACGCACGACCCGGAATACCCGGAGAATTTACCTGCCGCGCCGCTGGTGCGCTATGGCTGGACGCCACGCGGCGAACTGGCGGTGGTGTATGACCGTAGTGGCAAACAGGTGCGCAGCTTTACTTACGATGATAAATACCGGGGCCGGATGGTGGCGCACCGTCACACGGGCCGGCCGGAAATCCGTTACCGTTACGACAGCGACGGGCGGGTGACAGAACAGCTAAACCCGGCAGGCTTAAGCTACACGTATCAGTATGAGAAAGACCGCATCACCATCACCGACAGCCTGGACCGCCGTGAAGTGCTGCACACGCAGGGCGAAGCCGGGCTGAAGCGGGTGGTGAAAAAGGAACACGCGGACGGCAGCGTCACGCAGAGTCAGTTTGACGCCGTGGGCAGGCTCAGGGCACAGACGGATGCCGCAGGCAGGACAACAGAGTACAGCCCGGATGTGGTGACGGGCCTCATCACGCGCATAACCACGCCGGATGGCAGGGCATCGGCGTTTTACTATAACCACCACAACCAGTTAACGTCAGCCACCGGGCCTGACGGGCTGGAATTGCGCCGGGAATATGATGAATTGGGCCGTCTGATTCAGGAAACTGCCCCTGACGGCGATATCACCCGCTACCGTTATGATAATCCACACAGTGACTTACCCTGCGCAACGGAAGATGCCACCGGCAGCCGGAAAACCATGACGTGGAGCCGTTACGGTCAGTTGCTGAGCTTCACCGACTGTTCCGGTTATGTAACCCGTTATGACCATGACCGCTTCGGGCAGATGACGGCGGTGCACCGCGAGGAAGGGCTGAGTCAGTACCGCGCATACGACAGCCGTGGACAGTTAATTGCCGTGAAAGACACGCAGGGCCATGAAACGCGGTATGAATACAACATCGCCGGTGACCTGACCGCCGTCATTGCCCCGGACGGCAGCAGAAACGGGACACAGTACGATGCGTGGGGAAAGGCCGTCCGTACCACGCAGGGCGGGCTGACGCGCAGTATGGAATACGATGCTGCCGGACGGGTCATCCGCCTGACCAGTGAAAACGGCAGCCACACCACCTTCCGTTACGATGTACTTGACCGGCTGATACAGGAAACCGGCTTTGACGGCCGCACACAGCGTTATCACCACGACCTGACCGGCAAACTTATCCGCAGCGAGGATGAGGGTCTGGTCACCCACTGGCACTATGACGAAGCAGACCGCCTCACGCACCGCACCGTGAATGGCGAAACCGCAGAGCGGTGGCGGTATGACGAACGCGGCTGGCTGACAGACATCAGCCATATCAGCGAAGGGCACCGGGTGGCGGTGTATTACGGATATGATGAGAAAGGCCGGCTGACCGGTGAGCGTCAGACGGTGCATCACCCGCAGACGGAAGCACTGCTCTGGCAGCATGAGACCAGACATGCGTACAACGCGCAGGGGCTGGCGAACCGCTGTATACCGGACAGCCTGCCCGCCGTGGAATGGCTGACCTACGGCAGCGGTTACCTGGCAGGCATGAAACTCGGCGACACACCGCTGGTGGAGTACACCCGCGACCGCCTGCACCGGGAAACGCTGCGCAGCTTCGGCCGTTATGAACTCACCACCGCTTATACCCCTGCCGGGCAGTTACAGAGCCAGCACCTGAACAGCCTGCTGTCTGACCGCGATTACACCTGGAACGACAACGGCGAACTCATCCGCATCAGCAGCCCGCGCCAGACCCGGAGTTACAGCTACAGCACCACCGGCAGGCTGACCGGCGTTCACACCACCGCAGCGAATCTGGATATCCGCATCCCGTATGCCACAGACCCGGCAGGTAACCGCCTGCCCGACCCGGAGCTGCACCCGGACAGCACCCTCAGCATGTGGCCGGATAACCGTATCGCCCGTGACGCGCACTATCTTTACCGGTATGACCGTCACGGCAGGCTGACAGAGAAAACCGACCTCATCCCGGAAGGGGTTATCCGCACGGATGATGAGCGGACTCACCGGTACCATTACGACAGTCAGCACCGGCTGGTGCACTACACGCGGACACAATATGAAGAGCCGCTGGTCGAAAGTCGCTATCTTTACGACCCGCTGGGCCGCAGGGTGGCAAAACGGGTGTGGCGGCGTGAACGGGACCTGACGGGCTGGATGTCGCTGTCACGGAAACCGCAAGTGACCTGGTACGGCTGGGACGGCGACCGGCTGACCACGATACAGAACGACAGGAGCCGCATCCAGACGATTTATCAGCCGGGGAGCTTCACGCCACTCATCAGGGTCGAAACTGCCACCGGTGAGCTGGCGAAAACGCAGCGCCGCAGCCTGGCGGATGCCCTTCAGCAGTCCGGCGGCGAAGACGGTGGCAGTGTGGTGTTCCCGCCGGTGCTGGTGCAGATGCTCGACCGGCTGGAAAGTGAAATCCTGGCTGACCGGGTGAGTGAGGAAAGCCGCCGCTGGCTGGCATCGTGCGGCCTGACCGTGGAGCAGATGCAAAACCAGATGGACCCGGTGTACACGCCGGCGCGAAAAATCCACCTGTACCACTGCGACCATCGCGGCCTGCCGCTGGCGCTCATCAGCACGGAAGGGGCAACAGCGTGGTGCGCAGAATATGATGAATGGGGCAACCTGCTGAATGAAGAGAACCCGCATCAGCTGCAGCAGCTTATCCGGCTGCCGGGGCAGCAGTATGATGAGGAGTCCGGCCTGTATTACAACCGCCACCGCTATTATGACCCGCTGCAGGGGCGATATATCACTCAGGATCCGATTGGACTGAAGGGGGGATGGAATTTTTATCAGTATCCGTTGAATCCGGTCATAAATGTAGATCCGCAAGGTTTGGTTGATATAAATTTATACCCCGAAAGTGATCTTATCCATTCTGTAGCTGATGAGATTAATATCCCAGGCGTTTTCACAATCGGGGGGCATGGTACCCCCACATCTATTGAATCCGCAACGCGCAGTATCATGACAGCTAAAGATCTAGCATATCTAATTAAATTTGATGGGAATTATAAAGATGGGATGACAGTTTGGTTATTTTCTTGTAATACAGGTAAAGGACAAAATTCATTTGCTAGCCAATTAGCTAAAGAGTTACATACAAATGTAATAGGACCTGACACGCTATGGACGTGGTGGGGGCGAGGAACTAATGGTAAGTTAAAAATGGATACAGTGCTAACAGCACCAACGAACCTTAATTCAAATAAGGATCTAATGGCTATAACAACAAAAGACCTTGGTAATTGGATAACATATGGGCCATCTGGGCACCCCATTTCTAATATGCAAGGTACGCCAGAAAAACCCAGTGATATAAGATAGGTTGTAGATGTATGAAAGCATGCTTGTTACTATTTTTTTATTTCTCTTTTATTTGTCAATTGCATGGTGCTGATGTGAAAATAAAACAAAACGAAAGTATGATGGGGTCTACAGCAATGACCTATGATTTAAGTGAAGAAAAGTTGATGAAACTGAAGTATAAATCACAACATGGTGATTCAGAGGCATCATTTCGACTATATCAATATTACTGCTTTACTAAAAATAACATTTACAAACAATTGCGATTCTTGGAAAGATCAGCATCTCAGGGGAATGTTACAGCGCAGTTTAATTATGGGGTCTTTTTATCAGATACAAATCCAACATTATCAGAATATTATAATTTGAATAGAGCTATTTATTGGATGGAATTCGCTGTAAATAACGGTAATATTGATGCAAAGAGCAAACTTCAAGAGCTCAAAAAGCTAAAGCGAATGGATAGAAGGAAGAATAAGGAGAATCCGTAAAAGCAATAGTTCATCAGACTGCCGCAGCAGTAGTATGATGATGAATCAGGGCTGTACTATAACTATTATCGGTAACATTAACCGCAGCAGGGGCGGTATAACACTCAGGCTCCGATTGGGCTGGAAGGTAGGTGGAATTTTTATCAGTATCCGTTGAACCCGATTTCTGGAATCGATCCCCTTGGGATTAGCCACCTGTTTATACAGCATAACTTTAGGTATGCTTTCGTGTGTTTCAGATATACCATGTGATGATAATTTTTATGATGTGCTTAGTATTCCAGTCGCTTCTGGTAATAATATGCAATGTAAAAATAATCCCCGTTGTACACATTTATAAATAGATGGCCAATACCTCAAGGCCTATGGAGTTGGAATGTTAATGACCCGGGAGCAAGCAATAGAAAACCTGACGGCATACGATTAGTACCGTCAGTTAATACAGGAACTTATAATCGCAATGGATTTTCAATACATAGTTGTTTAAACGCTTTTGGTCCGTCTTTAGGACCTCGATTCTGTTCCGAGGGTTGTATAACTGGTTTATCTAATGACATGCAAAAATTAAATGAGTTAATATTTTCAGAGCCAGATAGCACATTAACAGTTACGGACTAAAAAATATGGCAAGGTTATTAACAATTGTATTTTTTTCTCTATTTCTGCGAGTGCAGTTACTGCAAGACAATTTCAGAGAGAGTTAGATTTGGCAGACAAAGCAATATTATGGGCACTAATATCAGCCAGTACTAAAGAGGGACGAAAAGCGTGTTCACTAAGCTATTTTGCCTGTAAGGCCGCAGAGGCTGAACTCGGACTGGCATATATGGCTGCGAATGATAACAAGGAATTTCTCACATCCTTATCTAATATAATGAGGTACAAAATAGATGCTGGACTTTCCGAATCCTATACATGCTATTTATTAAGTAAGGGAAAGATCATAAGACCATATCTGAAAAATCTAAATCCACTCCAACTTGCCGCTGATTGCATTGAAACAGTAAATAAAATAAAAGATAAGAATAAAAAAAATCATTGATATAAATTCAGTTAATATTTGTAGTGATGATAAAAATATAAAATTGAGAGTTAATAGTACTATTATGGCCATTGATGATTCTATAAAGTGCATCGATGAATGATAACTTAATTTTATTTAAAAATATATTAATAACT
>OHRK01000044.1_pt1 | contig 17675 bp, 18 predicted proteins | sample 1578481 | NCBI WGS metagenome assembly OHRK01 (sample SAMEA3879515, study PRJEB24766) | human gut metagenome | biome: human-associated habitat; feature: feces | place: USA | collected 1985/1987 | reverse complement strand
TTGTCTTTTTATTTAAAAGGTGTATAATTATATTTGTAAATGAAAATATTTTAAGGAGAATCTAATGGCAACTTACACATTCCCAGAAAACTTTTGGTGGGGCGCTGCTACATCTGGTCCTCAAAGCGAAGGGCGTTTCGATAAGAAACACGCTAATATGTTTGACTATTGGTATGAAATTGAACCTGAAACTTTTTATGATCAAGTAGGGCCTGACACAGCCTCTAACTTCTATAACAGTTATAAAGAAGATATTGCATTGATGAAAAAAGTAGGACTCAATAGTGTTCGTACTTCTATTCAATGGACACGTCTTATTGATGACCTTGAAACAAATACTGTCAACCAGGATGCAGTAGATTTCTATAATAACGTTATTGATTGCTTCATCGAAAATGGTATTCGTCCAATCATGAACCTTCACCATTTCGATTTACCTGTTGAACTTTATCATAAATATGGTGGTTGGGAATCACGCCATGTTGTTGATCTTTACGTTGGATTTGCTGAACAAGCTTTCAAAGCATTCGGTGACCGCGTTAAAGATTGGGCAACACACAATGAACCAATGGTTGTTGTTGACGGTGAATATCTTTACCAATTCCATTATCCAAAATTAGTCGATGGTAAGAAGGCAGTTCAAGTTGCGTATAACTTGAATATTGCTTCCGCAAAAGCTATCGCTAAATTCCGAGAACTTGGCTTAGACAAAGATGGGGGGCGCATTGGTACTATTTTGAACTTAACACCAACTTACGCCGCCTCTGATTCTGAAGATGACCAAGCGGCAGCACACTTTGCTGAACTTTGGAACAACAAAATGTTCCTTGAACCAGCTATCAACGGACATTTCCCAGAAGAATTAGAAGCTGTATTAGAAAAAGATGGTGTTATCTGGCAAACAGAACCTGAAGATGCTGAAATCTTCAAAAACAACACTGTTGATTTCTTGGGTGTTAACTTCTACCATCCAAATCGTGTGAAAGCTCCAGACATCGCGCCTAACTCTGTCGGTGCTTGGTTGCCAAGTCGTTACTATGACGAGTACAACATGCCTGGTCGTCGCATGAATATTGATAAAGGCTGGGAAATCTTCCCAGAAGCTATTTACGATATTGCCATCAACATTCGCGACAACTACAAAAACATCCCTTGGTTTGTTTCTGAAAATGGTATGGGTGTTTCTCGTGAAGAACGCTTCATGGACGAAAGCGGACAAGTTCAAGATGATTATCGTATTGACTTCATCAAAGAACACCTCGCTTGTCTCCACCGAGGAATCGAAGAAGGTTCAAACTGTTTCGGTTATCACCTCTGGACACCAATCGATTGCTGGTCTTGGATGAATGCTTACCGCAACCGTTATGGATTTATTTCAAACAATATTCACACACAAATTAAGACCATTAAAAAATCTGGCGAATGGTTTAAACACGTTACTGTTGATAATGGATTTGAAGAATAATCATTTAATATTCTAATATTATTTGATTTCAAATACTCCTAATAAATTTCTACTTCATGATTTTCACCCAGCCAATGAAAATTAACTTAACAAATTCTTTTTATCCATTTAAAACTATTTACTAGATTCCACCCCTCTTCTGCATAGGAGAGGGATTTGCTATACACAAATTTTTTATAAGCGTAGCCAAATTTATTTTTTCAAAAACAAACTTCAAATTTTACTAAGCTTGCTTGATTTTGAGAATATTGACAAGGAACAGCGAGTATAAATTATTTGATGTTGTTATAGCCTAAGACTGAACAGAGAAATATCCAAAAAGAAGACTTTCTACCTTCTTTTTGGATGATTAAATTGTTCTCGTGTTTCAAACGATAAAATAAATTGTGTTGGGTGTACAAGGGTTAGACAATGAAAAAAACAGTCCGATGGACTTGACTCGCTTGTTAGTTTCTAGGCTCGTGAAAAAACAGTCCGATGGACTGTTTTTTTCCTTATTTTTCATCGAGTCGTTGGTACAATGTGATCATTTCCACCGCAACTTCTTTCAAAGTCATTGTAGTCATCAAATGATCTTGTGCGTGAACCATAATAATCTCGATTTTAACTTCGGTACCGCTTGCATATTTCTGTAACAAATCAGTCTGAGCATGATGTGCTCCCAAAAGTTCTGCATCAGCAGCATCTAGTTTTTCTTTTGCTTCGTCATATTTGCCTTCTTTCATTTTAGCAAATGCTTCGTGAACAGAAGTGCGGGCGTTACCGCTGTGCAAGATAATTTCAAAAGCAGCAAGTTGCAATTCTTCTTCAGTCATCTCTAACAACACCTCATTAAATGTTTTCTACGATAAGATTAGCCATTTTCTCAACACCCATTGGGATTGGAACATAAGCTTGTGGTGGAACTTTAACAACTGGACGACCTGATTTTTCACCAGCAGCTGCAAATTGGTTATAATACATACCAGCTTGTGGGCTAACTAGATACAAATCGTAGGTTGCATCAGTAATAACTTGTTCACCTTCGTTAGAGCTGATAGCTTCTACAGTGATGTCTTTACCTTGTTTTTCGAAAAAGTCTGTTGTTTTTTGGGCCATTAGTGATGATGACATTCCAGCTACACAGATAATCAATGCTTTTGACATAATCATTCTCCCTTTTAGAATAGAATATAAAATAATTGTTTAAGATGTTTTACGCTCCCCAACATCTTTGTTAAAAGTATATCATATATATCTTAAAATGTATAGTCTTTTATTTTTAAAAGTTCAAACTTTTAAAAATTTGAACGCTTTCTAAATCATATAAATTTCAGAGATAAATTCTTGTCTATAACCATATATTGTGTTATATTACTATGAGAAGCACAATATATAGTAGGATGGTTATTATGTCACAAGAAAAAAGATTAGCTCCATTAAGCATTGTTTATATCAGTTTAAGCGGTAACACACAAAGCTTTGTAAAACGATTAACTGAACACTTACTGAACCATTATTCCCTAGATACACAAACCATTAATATCAAGGAACTCAATCATGAAACATTTCCAATCACGACACCTTTTGTTGCTGTTTTGCCAACCTATCTTGAAGGTGGTAATGGTATTGATTCAGGTGATGTTGAAATCTTGACGAATCCGCTAGGTGATTTTATTGCTGCTCATGACAACTACAAACATTGTTTTGGTATTATTGGTTCTGGCAATCGGAATTTCAACGAACAGTATTGCCTGACAGCCAAACAGTACGCCAAACGTTTTGGTTTTCCGATGTTGGGTGATTTTGAATTACGAGGAACAAGCTCTGATATTGAGCGCCTAGCAGAGATTATTGTGAAGCAACACCAAGGATTTGCCAATCCTAGTTAAATACATACAACCCTTTCTCAACTAAATTTAGCAGACATGGTATAATAACATAGATGATATCGCGTATTTTATCATCAATATGACTACTAAATTTTAATTGGAGAACTCATGAAAACAACAGTTGATTATATTACAAAACTTGCAAATATCCCTTCACCTACTGGCTACACAAGTCACATTATGAATTATGTGATTGCTGAACTTGAAAGCTTTGGCTATGCGCCTGTTCGCACGAATAAAGGCGGAGTTATGGTCACAATCACAGGTAAAAATGATAGCAAGCACCGTGTAGTGACTGCTCATCTGGATACACTTGGTGCTATGGTTCGCGCTGTCAAACCTGATGGACGGCTCAAAATGGACCTTATCGGTGGCTTTGTTTACAACGCTATTGAGGGAGAAAATTGTACCGTTCACGTTTCTAAAAATGGCAAGAAAATCAGTGGTACAATCCTTATGCACCAAACATCTGTACACGTTTATAAAGATGCTGGTACGGCTGAGCGCAACCAAACTAACATGGAAGTTCGCCTTGATGAAAAAGTAACAAATGAGAAAGAAACACGCGCTCTTGGTATCGAAGTTGGTGACTTTATCTCATTTGACCCACGTGTTGTCGTTACCGAATCAGGTTTTATCAAATCACGTCACTTAGATGACAAAGTGTCAGCAGCTATCTTAATTGAATTGCTTAAAGAATATAAAGCGCAAAACATTACTTTGCCATACACGACACACTTCTACTTCTCAGCATTTGAAGAACTTGGTCATGGAGCGAATTCGAGTATCCCGGTTGAAACTGTTGAATACCTTTCGGTCGATATGGGAGCAATGGGAGACGACCAACAAACAGATGAATACAGTGTGTCAATCTGTGTCAAAGACGGTTCAGGACCTTATCACTATGAATTGCGCCAACATCTTGTCAAATTAGCAAATGACAATAAGATTCCTTACAAATTGGACATTTATCCGTATTATGGTAGTGACGCTTCTGCTGCTCTTCGTGCAGGTGCTGAAGTCAAACACGCCCTTTTTGGAGCTGGTATCGAATCAAGTCACTCATACGAACGCACACACATTGACTCTGTCCAAGCAACAGAACGCCTCGTTGATGCTTACCTAAAAAGCCCAATTGTGGAGTAAAAATTGAATACAAAAAATAAGAGTGAATGTTATGTTCACTCTTTTATCGTTCTCTATTCGGATATAACCCTAAGTTCGTGACCTTTATAATTATTTTCGTCTAGGACAATATTTTCTTGACTGTACTGTTTGCTTACCAATTTTAAAATTTCGTTTTCATCTCTTGCCTCAACTTTTACAATTCTTTGAAGCACTTCCTCAATTTCTACATTGAATGCCCTCATCTTTTCTCCGTAATTAATCATTGATTATTTTAATGCTATTATTGCGGATCCATAATACCTAAAATCGCCCCTGAAATCAGGAGCGATTGTGTAAAAACAAACAAATAAATTAGGAGGTAGTGTTATTAGTAGTTAAGCTCAACGGCAAGACCGAAATGGTCACTAACGATTGGTGCCTCACCGCCGTCAAATGTGACGGTTGATGATAGAATATCAATACCTTTACTTGTGAAAACATGGTCAACTTTGAGGGATTGTTTATTGCCCTCCCAGCCGTCAATGTCTTCAATAATCGTATGGTCGCCTTGGACTTTCTTAGCCACTTTGTGGCTGTCTTGTAAATCAAGTGGGCTGTTTAAAATCATATCATAGCCAGCAGTATCCGTTGGGTTGTTAAAATCACCCATGAGTACCAATGGTTTGGGGGAATCAAGCAGCGCTGTCTCCAACTTTTGCCATTCACTTTCAAAGCCTTTACCAAACCAAGACATGTGTAAGCTAACAACCGTAATTGGTTTCTGATCAATTTCCGTCTCCGCAACAAGAACACGTCTTGTGTGAAAATCAGTTTCGTCATCAACATCAGATACCAGAATATCATTCACTTTGATAGGTGTTTTTGATAAAATAACAACACCCTCATTGTACTTTTCGTATCCAATATGATTATATGCCCAAGACCAATAATAATATCGTCCTTGACTTCTCAGATAATTCACGAGTTGTAAAGCGTAGTTATCGCGATGCAAAGCTGGGCTTCCTGGTAATTTTTCATAGCCATCAACTTCTTTGGTTAACAGTCCACGAATATCTTGGTTAATTTCTTGAAGGCAAATGACATCATAATTTTCACTATAAATCGTTTCTGCCAAGTCGAATAATTTCTTTAATGAATTTGCCTCCAACCAAGAATGCGTATTAAGTGTTAAAAATTTAGCCATATCTGTTCCCTTCAAGTCAAAGGAGAGTCCATGATTCCTGTCTCAGACTCCCTTTTATTTAGATTTAACCTAAACATCTCTTATTCATATGAGTAATATCAGCTTAAAGTTCTACTTTGGCAACAGGTGTGTTAGCAGAAACTTTTCCTGTTTGGGTTAAATTGACTGCTTTGATTTCTGCTGTATTTGTGAAGGCAACAATAATTGTTGTTTCACGACCTGCTGAACGAATAGCTGCTAAATCAGCTACCACCAAAAGCTCACCAGCTTTAACACGTTGACCTTCTGTAATCTTAACTGAGAATGGTACTCCATTAAGAGCAACAGTATCTAAACCAATGTGAACAAGAACTTCAAGTCCATTGTCTGTTAATAGACCAAAGGCGTGTTTTGTTGGAAAAACGCTTGTTACAATACCTGAAACTGGTGCGTAAATATTGCCATTTTCTGGTTCAACAGCGAAGCCATCACCCATCATTTTACCAGCAAAGACAGGGTCTTTAACTTCTGTGATAGGTTTTACATCACCATCTGCAACTGCATTGACATCTTCTGTCACACCTTTATAAGAAACTTTTGTAACATCGTTTCCTTCAACTTCTGACAAGTTGACAGTTGGAATTTCTGCGCCAGAATCAAGAAGGTCTTGGATATCAGATTTCAAAATATCCGCTTTTGGTCCATAAACCGCTTGAACACCTGAACCTTTGATGATAAGTCCCATAGCGCCAGCCTTTTTCCAAGTGTCCTCATCACCGACTTTAGCGACATCTTTGACTGTAACACGAAGTCGAGTCATACAAGCATCAACATCTTCGATGTTATCGCGTCCACCAAGGAGATTAATGATTTGAACGATTTGTGAATCTGCAGAGACACTAGCACCGTCTGCTAATGCACTAGCTTGGTCATCATCCATATCGTCATAATTACCATTACGACCTGGAGTAGCAAAGTTGAATTTCTTAATCATGAAGTCTGCAATAAAGTACATCACAACTCCTGATAAAATACAACAGATGACAAAATTAATCAAATCACCGCCAAGTCCAGCTTTGAGAGCCATAGGCGTACGTGTTAAAAGTTCAATATTACCAAATGAATGAAGACGAAGGTTAACTAAATCAGCTAAAGCAAATGTCACCCCTTGAACGACTGCATAAACAACGTAAAGTGGCATTGCAACGAACATAAACATGTATTCAATTGGTTCAGTAACACCTGTTAAAAATGTTGCTGCTGCCGTTGAGATGAACATAGCAGTGTATTTTTTCTTCTTGTCAGGGTCAACATTACGATACATAGCAAGGCTAACTCCCATAAGTGTACCCGTTGCACCAATCATTTGCCCAACTTTAAAGCGAGCTGGTGTTACATTTGTTAAAAGATCTTGGTAAGCTGAAGCATTAGACCCTTTCAGATTGATAAGGTCTGTTACCCATGCTAACCAAAGTGGGTCTTGACCAAAAACTTCTGTTCCTTTTTGAGCCCCTGTCAAAATTTCATAAGTACCACCAAGTGATGTGTAGTTCATTGGGATAGTAATCATATGATGAAGTCCAAATGGAAGAAGCAAACGTTCCAAAGTGCCATATAAGAAAGGTGCTAAAAATGGTGCTGAATCTTGTGAAGATGCAATCCACATACCAAATCCATTGATTCCTGATTGAATGATTGGCCAAACAAGAGACATGAACAAACCAACAAGAACTGAACGATAGATAACAACAAATGGTACGAAGCGTTTACCATTAAAGAATGAAAGAACGTCTGGTAATTTGCGGTAGTTATAGTATTTATTGTAAGCTGTTGCCCCAACAAACCCAGAGATAATACCGACAAACACACCCATATTAAGAGCAGGTTGACCAAGAACGTTGACAAAGTAGTCAGCTACAAGCATTTTGCCACCAAGAACATTGTGAACTGTACTTGTACCATCAGCAATCATATCAAGTGAAATACCATAAACGTGACCTGTGATAAGGTTGATGAGAATAAATGCGATACCTGCTGCAAACGCACCACCAGCACGTTCTTTTGCCCAACTACCACCAATTGCTAATGCGAAGAGGATGTGAAGATTATTGATAATTCCCCATCCGATTTGAGCAATAACATTACCAACCGTAGCAAGAAGGGCTGAGTCTGCATTGATTAGCGGAAGTGAGTTCCCAATACTAACCATTAAACCTGCTGCTGGCATAACAGCAATAACAACCATCAAGCATTTTCCGAATTTTTGCCAAAATTCGAAGCTGGTTAAATTTTTAAATGCCTTCTTCATGAAATACTCCTTAAACCATTTGCTAAGAAACCATTTGCTTTAATTTATGAAAAATAATGCCACTTATATTTTTCAACTTCTTTAAAGAATTGATTTAAGCTTTGTTTTAATTTTGCGCAAACGTTTGTGTTATTTTGATGATTTTATTATAACACGTATTTCTAATTTGTAAAGCGTTTTCCGGATTTTTTTAAAAAGGGTACTTAAGAAACACCTCCTTTGCAAAAAAACCTCCAGCGGAGGTTCAGTTGGTAAAAGCTGTTAACCCAAATCTGGTGTTGATTCGCGTTCAATGATTTTATGTGGAATAACAACTATTTGTTCGGTCAGATTTTTAGGATCAGCTAATAATAATTTAGCGGCATTTTCTCCTAATTCATATGGAAAAATATCCACGGAAGTCAAGGCAGGGCTTGCAATTTCTGTAATCAATGAATTGTTAAAGCCAATCATGGCATAATGATTTTCACGGTTGTTATCTTTGAATAAACGTTGCAAACGAATAGCCATGATGTCATCGCAGGCAACAAAAGCTTCTGTCTGAGGATTTTCAGCAAGAAACGTCTGCAACTTCACCGCATTCTCCTCATCACTTAAACGTGATAATTGCAATGCACTCCCTTTTTTATCATATTCTTGCAAGGCTTCACAGTAACCTTGATAACGTTCGGTTTGCACTAATTCATCCATATCAGTATAGGCAAAAACAAGATGATTATAACCTTTGACTAACATGAATGTCGTTGCGTCTTTACCAGCTTGGTCATTATTATTATCGACAAAACGCACCGTTTTTTGCGGAGCATCTTCGTAAGAACGACCAACGACGACACAAGAAACCTTCTTTTCTTGTTTGACAAATTCAAAAACTGGATCTGCTTTTCTTGAATAAAGAAAAATAAGCTTAGTGATGTTGCCGCTACGAATTAAGGTTTAGATATTTTTTTGCAATTCGTCATCTGTTCGTCCTGTTGCCAAGCTGACCATGTAGTCATTCTCGCTACACACGCTTGAAATACCTTGAATAATTTGCATGAAAAATGGGTTATTTCCAAGTGAATCCTGACTTTCTCGCACGGGCAAAATAACCCCTATTGTATTGGTTGTACGATTGACTAGATTTTGTGCCGAATAGTTTGGAGAATAATCCAGTTCTTTCATCGCACGACGCACACGCCTTTTAGTCGCCTCGCTAATCATACTACTATCATGCAGAGCACGTGAAGCTGTAGACGTTGATACCCCCGCAACCCTTGCGACATCCTTAATTGTTGCCATTATATTATCCTTATTTGTAATTTGTATATATCTAGAATAAAAACTTTTTAAAGCGCTGTCAACCCAAAACCTTCACAAGTACCAGTAAAAAATGAGTAAATAAAAAGAAAACACCTATAACAGTGTTTTCCATTATAAATTGTTAACAACCTAGGTTTCTAGCTACTTCATCAATTCCAAGGCATAGCTAACGCTCGCTAAAGCATATAGCGGTGCGGTTTCAGCGCGCATGATACGTGGTCCTAAACCGATTTTCAAACCACCTTTTAATTCAAATGTTTCGATTTCTTCTGGCGAAATGCCGCCCTCTGGTCCAAAGATAAAAAGAATTTTCTCTCCTGCTTTCATTTGTGACAATTCACGCGCTAGAACAGCCGTCTCACCTTCCTTGGCTGATTCCTCATAAGCAATAAAAATCCTGTCAAATTGCTCAAGTTCTGCTAAAAAAGCTTCTTTTTTCTCAAAAAGAGTAACTTCTGGAATCACATTACGTTTGCTTTGTTCCGCAGCACCTAGTGTGATTTTTGCCAGCTTATCGGCTTTTTTGGCTAATTTTTTGCCGTCCCATTTGACCACTGACCAATCCGCTGGAAATGCCCAGAGCTTTGCCATACCAAGTTCAGTCCCTTTTTGTGCTAGAAATTCCAATTTATCACCCTTTGGAAATCCTGCGACAATCGTCACCTCAGCAGGCAATTCAACATTGCTATCTAGTTCTTCAATGATTTCAAAACGGTGTTCAGCACTATCAATGACTTTTGCCAAACGCTTCACGTGGTCATCAAAGACAAGGACAACTTCGTCGTTTTCTGTCAAACGCATGACGTTAAACATATGCTTAATCGTATCTTTATCTGTGATTGTAACGACATCTTGAGCTTGTCCTGCTACAAAATACTGTTGCATTTATCCTCCAATTACACCTGAAATATCATCTGTTTTTTTGAAAACACAAGCATTCCATTCGCCTTGAACCATGTGTGTTTCAAGGAAGAAACCTGCGTCCTCAGCTGATTTACGAACCATATCCCATTTATCAGAAATAATGCCTGACATGATAAGGTAACCTTCATCTTTAACAAGACGATAAGCATCTTCTGTCATATTGACCAAAATGTCCGCAAGGATATTTGCCACGATAACGTCTGCTTGAATGCCAACACCTTGCAAAAGATTTCCAGTAGCCACGTGGATATTTTCAGTATTAGCGTTCAAATCAATATTTTCTTGTGCCACGCGCACTGCTACTTCGTCAAGGTCATAAGCGTAAATGTCTTTTGCCCCAAGTAGTGAACTTGCAATCGAAAGCACACCTGAACCAGTACCGACATCAAGGACCGTTTCACCACCACGAAGCACCTGCTCGAGCGCAAAAAGACTCATTTTTGTGGTTGGGTGAGTTCCTGTACCAAATGCCATACCAGGGTCGAGACGAATTATTTTCTCACCCTCGCTAGCTTCATAATCGGTCCAACTTGGAACGATTGTCAAATCATAGCTGATACGCGTTGGTTCATAATATTTTTTCCAGTTTTCTGCCCAATCCTGCTCTGCCAATTCTTGCGTTGCGTAGTGAACATCACCAGCATCAACGCCAAAATCAGTCAATTCCGCTAAGCGGTCAGCCACTTCTTTTTCAACAGCCTCAATATCAACATTTTCTGGGTAGTAAGCTGTGATTTTAACAGTTTCCACTTGTTTGATTTCTGGAAATACTTCGCCATATTTGCCAACATGACCGAAATAGTCCGCACTATCATCAATCGCCACACCTTGACTACCTAATTCAATCAAAATATTCGATGCAGCTTCTTCTGCATCACGTAAAACCTCAACAGTTAACTCTTGCCATTTGTCCATAATTAAGATACCAAGCCCGTAAAATACAAAACCAAAATAGGAAAGTCACCGATGACGCTTGCGTCTAGGGGAACTTTATCTTTTTGGCACAGTATTTCGGGCGGGTTCAGTTTAAAATTACCTGCCCCCTTTTTCCTTTCTATCTGTATTAAAAGGTCATAAGTTCGTGCTCAAAGCAAACACTTATCCTTTTCCTTTCTTGCTTTTTATTTGAAATATATTCAGTTCGAGATATTAACTAACCCTTCCCTGTGTTTTATCCGATTAGACCTCAATACCTCGGATAAGCAAAATATTCTGTTTCTTTCAGAGCTACTTTCCCATTTTCAAAGCTTTCAGTGTCCCATTCGAGTGCAAAGTCAGTCGCATTTTCGTCTGCTAAAAAGTCCATTAAATCATCAAGACCTTTGGTTGCTACGTCGTTCAATGTTTCAGCAAAATAAGCTAAAAATTCACGTGAAAAGCCTTTTTTGGCATCAAATGGAATAGTCACCAAATAATCATCTTCATCAACTTTTGATTTTGCTTGATTGTAAAAAAGCACATAATCTTCAAAAACGATGTCGTCGTTGTTGATTTCACCTTGGTCATCCACAGTTTCAACCGCAGATTGATTCTGCGCTTCCAAAATAAAAGTCACTTCCACCGCATGATTTTTCTTATTCCAATCAATAGCATAATCAAACGTGAAGTACTTGTCCATTTCTTCTTCTAATACTGATAAAAAGCCAAATTTAGCCATTAAAAATTTCTTCCAATCTTCTTTTGTGTTACAATTATTTTATCATACTTAAGGGGAAATGACATGCAAATACGACCAATGGAGCTAGAAGATGTTGAACAAGTGGTTATACTAGAAAACCAAACATGGAATGCAATTAACACACCAGCTCCGCTACCTATTGCAAATAAGGATAAAATCATCAAAGATTTTGAAAATGGAACACATTATCTTGTCGCTGAAGAAAATCAGGATATTTTAGGTGTTCTTGATTACCATACTTATTATCCTTTCCCTAGCGGTCATCACGTGGTAACCTTTGGCATTACCATTTCTGAAAAAACGCGCGGTCAAGGTATCGGACGCAAACTTATCCAAACTTTCTTTGATATAGCAAAAGCTGACGGCTACCAAAAAGTTCTCATTCATGTGCTATCATCAAATGAAAAAGCCTGCATATTCTACGAAAAATTAGGCTTTAAACAAGAGGCTATTTTGAAAAATCAATTTTACCTAAACCATACTTACGTTGATGACCTCGTTTACAGTTATTATCTGGAGGATATTCATGCCAAATAATCTCGCTTTGCGAATGCGCCCTAAGAATATTGACCAAGTGATTGGGCAGAAGCATCTAGTCGGTGATGGAAAAATCATTCGCCGTATGGTGGAGGCCAATATGCTGTCATCAATGATTCTCTACGGTCCTCCTGGTATCGGGAAGACCTCAATCGCTAGCGCTATCGCAGGAACAACCAAATACGCTTTTCGGACGTTCAACGCTACAACAGACAGCAAAAAGCGCCTGCAAGAAATTGCCGAGGAAGCTAAATTTTCTGGCGGTTTAGTCTTACTGCTTGACGAAATTCACCGCTTAGATAAAACCAAGCAAGATTTCTTGCTACCTTTACTTGAAAATGGCAATATTATCATGATTGGGGCAACAACTGAAAATCCTTTCTTTTCGGTGACGCCAGCCATTCGCTCAAGGGTACAAATTTTTGAATTAGAACCTTTGTCAACTGATGACATAAAGACAGCTTTGCAAACAGCTTTATCTGATAAAGAGCGCGGATTTGACTTTGATGTTGATATTGATGCCGATGCGCTTGATTTCATTGCAACGGCAACCAACGGCGACCTACGCTCAGCTTTTAATTCGCTTGATTTAGCGGTCATGTCAACCAAAGCAGATGATAACGAGCTGCGCCACATTAGCCTTGACACCGTTGAAAATAGCTTGCAGCGCAGTTATATTACCATGGATAAAGATGGTGATGGTCACTATGATGTGCTGTCAGCTTTGCAAAAATCCATTCGTGGCTCTGATGTCAATGCTAGTCTGCACTACGCTGCTCGTCTGATTGAAGCTGGTGATTTGCCAAGCCTTGCTCGCAGGCTGACTGTGATTGCTTACGAGGATATTGGGCTTGCTAATCCTGACGCTCAAATTCATACGGTTACGGCCCTTGATGCTGCCCAAAGAATTGGTTTTCCTGAAGCACGTATCTTAATTGCCAACGTCGTAATTGACCTTGCCTTATCACCAAAATCAAATTCTGCCATTACAGCGATTGACAAGGCTATCAGCGACCTTCATCAAAACGGAAATTTGCCAATTCCACGCCATCTACGCGACGGACATTACGCTGGCAGCAAAGATTTGGGAAACGCACAAGGCTACAAATACCCTCATGATTATCCTGAAAAATGGGTTAAACAGCAGTATTTACCAGATAAGTTAGTCGAAAAAAATTATTTTGATGCTAACCAAACTGGGAAATACGAGCGTGCCCTCGGTGCTAACAAAGAGCGAATTGATGAACTGTCTAAATAATGATAATATGGTACTTTCTCATTTTAATAGTTTTCATTAATGCTTAAAAAGAAAACCGCTTTCTAAAAAATAAGATTTGCCCTTGAAATATTTTTTAAAAATGCTATTATAGATATATAGGTTATTGCTGTGGCATACGAATTCACATCAATGTGTTGACCGACTAAATATTTGTATTTCGGGAAACAGTAGTCTTTCTCCAGTATGCAGGCCGTTACACGCGGAAGCAACTAAGGAGAAGCGAGTTGCCCACCTGCTTGTAGATTGCGGGTTCAATACAAATCGTGAATCACGGTGCCAATACAGCTTCTTATCCTTCCTTAGCTCAGTTGGTAGAGCAGTGGACTCTTAATCCATGGGTCATAGGTTCGAGCCCTATAGGGAGGACTAAACATCATAAGAAAAAGCCCTTTGTTTGGGGCTTTTTGCTTGTTCTAAAATCGATTTATTGCGATTTTATCATAAATTTTTGACGGTCTGCTGGTCGTCTTTATTCATAAATGAAAAACGTCGTTAAATACGATACTGTGTTAAATCTTGTTTTAAAAAGTAGTAAAATAAGTTGCCATAATTTCCTGAATAGTCCAGTACATGACCATTATAAACGACCTTAGTGACTTTGTAATAGTCAGCAATATCGATTGAGCAAGCTTGCTGTGAACGTTCGAATTCCTCGTATGAGTCAAACGTCACCACTCGTTCTTGGTTTCCTGCGTTTAAAAATGTAATTTCAATCATTATTTACATTTCCTTTCTAATTCGTCATACTATATTACTTCGATGTTGGAATACAGTATGTAGAATTGTATAACGTTATGCTACTACAAAGTGTGTTTTCACACAACTATTTTGCTCTGACTGGATTTTCTCAATCATAATGCAAGAATCAATTATAAATAATAAAAAGAGATTCCAAACAGAAATCTCTTTTTAACTGAGTTTGTAAAACGATATTATCCTTTATGATACTCAAAAGCGATTGTGTAGCTTTTCTCCTCATTTGCTTGCAGGGTAATGTCACCAAAATTATCATGATTAATAGCATCTGGGAGAAATTGTGCTTCAAGTGCTAAGGATTCAAATTCTTTAGCCATTTTGCCCTTATCACGCGCTGGATAAATACCTTCAGGAATACCACCCATGCTGTAAACGACCCAAGCATCACGGTCAGAATAAAGGTGAACAGAATCGCCACTTTCCTCATCTTTCAATTCTCCACAAGGTTTATCAAGCGAAGCATTTACCAAGAAAGCATCGTCAAGCCCGCCTGTATCAGCGATAGCCTCTCCAAGGTTTTGCCCAGTTTGAAAATCATAAGCTGTGCCAGCAACGTCAATGAATTTTCCTGTCGGAATCAAATCATCACGAGTCTCTAAATAATGGTCTGCTGCCAAAGTGAAGGTGTGCTGACTTAAATCTTGACGATTTCCCAAGTTAAAATAAACATGGTTGGTTGGGTTAAAAAGCGTTGTTTTAGTAGTATTTTTGCCCGTATAAACAATCGTAAAACGATTTGCATTGTCTAGCGTAAATCGCACTTCTACCTGCATATCTCCTGGGAAATGGTCAATTTCCTCTTTAGCGTCATAAGTCATCACCACACTAAGCGCATTTTGACCAGCTTCGATAAATGCAGTCCAGATTTGCTGATGAAATCCTTGAGGTCCACCGTGAAGAGTGTTTCCTTTTTCATTTTGTTGTAGCTGAATTTCTTTGCCATCAAGGTTAACTTTCCCTTGATTAATACGCCCTGCAACACGTCCGATTGATTGACCTGCACATAAAGGATTTTTCAGATAATCACTTGGCTTATCAAAACCAATGATAAGATTTTTCTGACCTCCTTTGTCATCTGGCACTAAAAATTCTTGCCAAGTTGCTCCCAGCGTTAGTAAACCAACTTGGACACCATTATCATTAATAATAGTGTATTTTTCAACCTTTTGCCCATTAATTGTCTCAACAATTTCTTGTTTGACTTCCATTTTTTGCCCTCTTTCTTAGATTCTTTCTTTTATTTTACTCTTTAGCTAATTTTTTGTAAACGTTTACCATGAGGTTTTACCAAGTTTTACCAGACATCATCTTCATAAACCAAAAACTCCTACCCATTGGACAGGAGTTTTTGGTTATATATAGTGATTATTTTACCACGAGATTCAAGTTTGTTAGGCACTGCTCAAAAGCTCCGGGAGAGGGGATGAGGTTGGAAATAAAGCTAACAAACTTGTATCAAAAATCTATTTCACAACAATATTTACAAGTTTGTTAGGTACCGCAATTACTTTAATAATGTCTTTGCCAGCGATTTCTGTTTGGATTTTGTCGTTAGCAAGGGCAAGTTTTTCAAGTTCTTCACGGCTTGAATCTTTTGGTACAACAAGTTTAGCACGTACTTTACCTTTGATTTGGATAACAATTTCAACGTCGTTTTCAACGAGTTTTGCTTCGTCCCATGTTGGCCATGCAACGTATGAAATTGATTCACCTGATTGTGTCAATGTTTGCCACAATTCTTCAGAAAGGTGTGGTGCAAATGGTGCTAACAATTGTACAAATCCTTTAGCGTAGTCAGCAAAGAGTTTGTCCTCTTTGTTAGCAGCGTTGACGAATACCATTAATTGCGCAATAGCTGTATTGAATTTCATGGCTTCAAGTTGTTCAGTTACAGCTTTGACTGTTTCGTTGTAAACTTTATCCAAATTGCCATTGTTTTCTGCAACAATTTCTTTTGTTGTCAACAAGCGATAGACGCGGTCGAGGAATTTACGTGAGCCTTCAAGACCTTCTTCAGACCATGCGATTGAGGCATCAAGTGGTCCCATGAACATTTCGTACACGCGAAGTGTATCTGCACCATAATGTTCAACCACATCATCAGGGTTAACAACGTTTTTAAGTGATTTAGACATTTTCGCTGGTGCTTGTTCAAGTTCTTCACCAGTTTCAATGTGGAAGAATGAACCGTCACGTTTTTCAACTTTGTCAGTTGCCACAAGTGCACCACGGTGATCGCGGTAGCTTGTTCCCAAAATCATCCCTTGGTTAAAGAGTTTTTGGAATGGTTCTTTGGTTGGAACAACACCTAAATCATAAAGGAATTTATGCCAGAAACGAGCATAAAGAAGGTGAAGCACAGCGTGTTCTGCACCACCGATGTAAATATCAACTGGCAACCAAGCTTTGAGAAGCTCTTCATCAGCCAATTTTTCATCGTTGTGTGGATCAATGTAACGCAAGAAGTACCAGCTTGAACCAGCCCATTGTGGCATTGTATTGGTTTCACGGCGACCTTTAACGCCGTCTTCGCGTGTCACTTCAAGCCAATCAGTCAAGTTAGCAAGTGGTGATTCACCCGTACCTGAAGGTTTGATGTCTTTTGTTACTGGCAATACAAGTGGTAATTGCTCCTCTGGAACAGCTGTTGTTGTACCGTCTTCCCAGTGGATGATTGGGATTGGTTCACCCCAATAACGTTGACGTGAGAAAAGCCAGTCACGCAAGCGGTAAGTTACTTTCTTGTTACCAACGCCTTCTGCTTCAAGCCATTCAACCATTTTATCAATAGCTTGCGCTTTATCAAGTCCATCTAGGAAACCAGAATTGACGTGAAGTCCGTCTTCTGTGTAAGCTTCCTCTTCAACATTTCCGCCTTCAAGAACTGGAATGATTTCCAAGTCAAATTGTTTTGCGAATTCCCAGTCACGTGTATCGTGAGCAGGAACAGCCATGATAGCACCAGTACCGTAGCTTACAAGAACATAATCAGCAATCCAGATTGGCATTTCTTTACCAGTTACTGGGTTAATGGCATAGCTACCAGTCCAAACACCTGTTTTTTCTTTAGCAAGGTCTGTACGAGCAAGGTCAGATTTAAGGCTTGCTTGGTGTTGGTAGTCAGCAACTGCTTGCGCTTGTTCTGGTGTTGTAATAGCTTCAACAAGTGGGTGCTCAGGCGCTAAAACAGCGTAAGTCGCACCAAATAATGTATCTGGACGAGTTGTAAAGACGGTGAAATCTTTATCCGTATCTTTGATTTTAAAAG
>OHRK01000036.1_pt1 | contig 18680 bp, 18 predicted proteins | sample 1578481 | NCBI WGS metagenome assembly OHRK01 (sample SAMEA3879515, study PRJEB24766) | human gut metagenome | biome: human-associated habitat; feature: feces | place: USA | collected 1985/1987 | reverse complement strand
CGCAAGATGGGTCTGCGGATGGATGCCTTTTCTGTCCGGGCTGTAAGCGAACCACACCGCCGGCGCCAGCGTTGACCCGGCGTTACGGTCATCACGAACGTAGGTCCATAACCGCCCGGTCTTTGTTTTCTTATTGCCTGGCAACAGCACCGGGACAGGCGTGTCATCAGCATGGAGCTTACCGTCAGTCAGCACATAGTCCTGAAGCGCCTCTTCCAGCGGAGACAGCAGCCGGCAGCATGCATCCACCCAGCCCGACAGCAGTGAACGGCTCAGCTCCACACCTTGCCGGCCGTATATTTCTGACTGGCGATACAGCGGGGTGTGCTCTGCATACTTCGAGGTCAGCACGCGGGCCAGCAGCCCCGGTCCGGCGATACCCCGCTCGATGGGCCGTGAAGGCGCGGGGGCCTGCACGATGGCATCGCACTGAGTACAGGCATGCTTTTCACGTACAGTCCGGATAACCCGGAAGGCGCTGCGCATCAGCTCCAGCTGTTCGGCGGCATCCTCACCCAGATAGCTCAGCGAGCCTCCACATTCCGGGCAGCATGACGCTGCCGGCAGCAGCCGTTTTTCATCGCGGGGGAGTGATTCGGGGAACGGTTTGCGGGTGCGGGTCTGACGCAGCGGGCGCTGCACGGCCGGGTCGTCAACCCGACCGGTAAGGGTATCACTTTCTTTCTGAAGTGCCTTCAGGTCAGCTTCCATCTGTGCGATACGACGGGAGACTTTTTCGGAGCAGCTGCCGAAGTTCATCCGGCGCAGCTTATCCAGCTGTGCCTGCAGATGGTCTATTTCGCGTTCACGCTCGTTCAGCTTTTCCAGCAGGGCACGGTTCAGCGCCTCCTGTTCGGCAAGGAGACGTTTCAGTGCATTGATATCGTCAGGAAGTGAGCTGCTCATACCGGGTATATTACCAGGCTCATTCAGCGTCGACCAGGATAAAGAGGCTTACAACATAGTCAGGGACGTAAGCAGTCTTTTAGGCTGCCGCCAGTCGATACCTTCAAGGAGCATCGCCAGCTGTGCCGGTGTGAGGAACACTTTGCCATCCCGGGCTGACGGCCAGGCGAAGCGGCCGTGCTCCAGCCGTTTGGTCAGCAGACACAGTCCATCGCCGGTAGACCAGAGGAGCTTTACCTGACTGCCATTACGCCCACGGAAGATAAAAACGTGACCTGACATCGGATCGTCTTTCAGCGTCGTCTGCACCTTTGCCGCCAGGCCGTTGAAGCCGTTTCTCATATCGGTGATGCCAGCGACCAGCCAGATCTTTGTCCCTGATGGTAATGGGATCAACGTTTGAGCTCCCGTATCAGCAGGTTCAGGATATTTTCGCTGATGGCACCATTCAGACGGAGTGATCCGTGCCGGAACGTCACTTCACAGCTGATATTGAGTGATTCAGGTGTCGCAGCAGCTACAGGTTGTGACCGGGGGGAGGTTGTAGGGACAACATCTTCGGCATCAAGTGTTATCGGGAGCAGCTCAGGCACGTTGTTTTCTGTTGTTGAAGGAGGACGTAGTTTTCCTTCGCGCCAGTACTGGCGCCACTTGAACAGCAAATTATCGTTGATCCCATGCTCACGAGCGAGTTGCGCTACGGAGATCTCTGGTCGATGCGAGAGTTCAACCATTTTGATTTTGAACTCAACGGGATAATTAGGGCTTTTTTTACGCACTGCGGTTAATGATTTCATGGATAGCGTCCACCATATTTGGTGTCCACTATTCTCTCAGGAATTTCAGGATCTGCCAGACGGTGCTGAGACGACGCTTACAGATATGCCGGGTTACACAGAGTATGTCCTGGCTGAAGGATCTTTCTCATACGGGCAGGCGGTTGCTGTCATAACAGCTTACCGCAATGTGTTTATCCAGGATGACCCGGGAATGCATTTCCGTCGGATTATCCGCAACACGGAAGGTCAGCGACGCTGGCGCTGCCGGAATTCTGAACCCGATGCCGGAAAGGTGCTTAATACGCGGCTCGCCAGTGACGGTCTTCTCAGACAATAAACGTCATTCATTTCATCTGTCAGGCCGCGTCTTCTCCGGGAGACGTGGCTTTTTCATTTATTACACCAGTAAATCGTAACCACCGATAAGGAGCAAATTATGCGACTAGCCAGTCGTTTTGGTTATGCGAACCAGATACGCCGTGACCGTCCGCTGACACACGAAGAACTGATGCACTATGTTCCCAGTATTTTCGGTGAAGACCGGCATACTTCCCGCAGTAAACGATATGCGTACATTCCCACCATCACCGTACTGGAAAGCCTGCAGCGGGAAGGCTTTCAGCCATTCTTCGCCTGCCAGACCCGTGTGCGCGACCCGGGCCGCCGGGGATACACAAAACACATGCTGCGTCTGCGGCGGGCCGGAGAGATAAACGGAGAACATGTCCCTGAAATTATTCTGCTCAACTCTCATGACGGTACCTCCAGCTACCAGATGCTGCCGGGTTACTTCAGGTTCGTCTGTCAGAACGGATGCGTCTGTGGTCAGTCTCTGGGGGAAGTGCGTGTTCCGCACCGGGGAAATGTGGTGGAGAAAGTTATTGAAGGGGCTTACGAGGTGGTGGGCGTGTTTGACCGGATAGAGGAGAAGCATGATGCCATGCAGTCGCTGGTCCTGTCGCCACCGGCACGCCAGGCGCTGGCACAGGCGGCACTGACTTACCGTTATGGTGACGAACATCAGCCAGTCACCACCGCTGACATTCTGACACCACGACGCAGGGAGGATTACGGTCAGGACCTGTGGAGCGCATATCAGACCATCCAGGAGAATATGCTGAAAGGCGGAATTTCAGGTCGCAGCGCTAAAGGAAAACGTATCCATACCCGTGCCATTCACAGCATTGACACTGACATTAAGCTCAACCGCGCATTGTGGGTAATGGCAGAAACGCTGCTGGAGAGCCTGCGCTGATGCAGCATGTCCCTGAAAGCGTGATTCAGGCACCAGAATCACCCGACGCCCCGGAGGCGCTGCCGGGGTGTCGTTCCATTTCTGATGATGACCTGTGCGCCTGGTGTACCCGTCTGCTTTACCGTCCCGGAGAAATCAGTCTGTGCAGACTGAGTATACAGGCAATGGCATCTGGCCATCCGTCTGTGACCGGAACGGTTACGCGTACGGCTGTCCGGAATTTCAGCCGAATATCATTCATCCCTGATATTACCGGGTCATCACGGTCAGTGATGAACGTGATGTTGCCAGCTCCCGACCTTTACTCCCTCTCATTTATTCACATTACAAGGATTTCATACATGAAAACATTGTCTCAGAACACCACCTCTTCGGCCTGTGCACCGGAGACTGACCTGCAAAAACTGGTAGCCACTCCCGTCCCTGATGAACGGCGCATCAGCTTCTGGCCGCAGCACTTTGGCCTCATTCCACAGTGGGTGACCCTGGAGCCCCGTATCTTCGGCTGGATGGACCGTCTGTGTGAAGACTACTGCGGTGGTATCTGGAATCTGTACACCCTGAACAACGGCGGGGCATTTATGGCACCCGAACCGGATGACGATGATGACGAAACATGGGTACTGTTCAATGCCATGAACGGTAACCGCGCTGAAATGAGCCCGGAAGCCGCCGGCATTGCTGCCTGTCTGATGACGTACAGTCATCATGCCTGTCGTACGGAGTGTTATGCCATGACGGTCCATTATTACCGGCTGCGGGATTACGCCCTGCAGCATCCGGAATGCAGCGCCATTATGCGCATCATCGACTGAATGGAGGCAGGGACAATGCAGCAGCTTTCCTTTCTGCCCGGAAACATGACGCCCGGCGAGCGCAGCCTCATTCAACGGGCCCTGAAAACCCTGGACCGCCATCTTCATGAACCCGGCGTGGCCTTCACCTCCACGCATGCGGCACGGGAATGGCTGATTCTGAACATGGCGGGACTGGAGCGTGAAGAGTTCCGGGTGCTGTATCTGAACAACCAGAATCAGCTGATTGCCGGTGAAACCCTCTTCACCGGCACCATCAACCGCACGGAAGTCCATCCCCGGGAAGTGATTAAACGCGCCCTGTATCACAATGCCGCTGCTGTGGTGCTGGCACACAATCACCCGTCCGGTGAAGTCACACCCAGCAAGGCAGACCGCCTTATCACGGAACGTCTGGTACAGGCACTGGGCCTGGTGGATATCCGGGTGCCGGACCATCTGATAGTCGGTGGCAGCCAGGTTTTCTCCTTTGCCGAATATGGTCTGCTTTAACCCGTCACAACCACATCACACCTGTTTTCACTTTTATCTTCTGTCTTCAGAGGTATCCCACTATGAAAATCATCACCCGTGGCGAAGCCATGCGTATTCACCGTCAGCATCCGGCATCCCGTCTTTTTCCGTTCTGTACCGGCAAATACCGCTGGCACGGCAGTGCTGAAGCGTATACCGGTCGTGAAGTGCAGGATATTCCCGGTGTGCTGGCTGTGTTTGCAGAACGCCGTAAGGACAGTTTTGGTCCGAATGTCCGGCTGATGAGCGTCACCCTGAACTGAGTCTGGAAGGGCATTCAGAAGAGCAGAATTATCGCCACCACCGGACCATTCTTAACCGATTTTCTGTGAGGATTTTATCGTGTCAGACACACTTTCCGGGACAACGCATCCCGATGACAATGACGACCATCCCTGGTGGGGACTACCCTGCACAGTGACGCCCTGTTTCGGCGCCCGTCTGGTGCAGGAGGGTAACCGGTTGCATTACCTTGCCGACCGCGCCGGTATCAGAGGCCGGTTCAGCGACGCGGATGCGTACCATCTGGACCAGGCCTTTCCGCTGCTGATGAAACAACTGAAATTAATGCTCACCAGTGGTGAACTGAATCCCCGCCATCAGCATACCGTGACACTGTATGCAAAAGGGCTGACCTGCGAAGCCGACACCCTCGGCAGTTGTGGCTACGTTTATATGGCTGTTTATCCGACGCCCGAAACGAAAAAGTAACTCTCCAGAATAACCTTCTGCTCCGGCCTGGTGTTTTCACCACGCCACTGTCCCATTTTTTATCTCTGCATATCAGGAAAATCTTCAGTATGAAAACATTACCCGACACGCATGTACGGGAGGTATCGTGCTGCCCGTCTCCAGTCACCATCTGGCAGACACTGCTCACCCGGTTACTGGACCAGCATTCCCTGATTTCCTCATCGATATCGAATAAGCACTCGTCGCAGAATTCTTTATCGAGTGAGAGCCTCTGTTCAAGGACGCTTCTTTTTTTTGTTGCAACGTGCACATCCCTTCATCTTTCCGCGCCTTTGTGACCTCGTGATTTGGGGTACATGGAAAATGGGCGTAGCAAGCCTCAGCTAGATAACTAACCGTAATAAAAGGGCTTTTCTGCGAGCAATGTAAGAGAAGGATAACTAGGCAGGTTGCAAGAAAGATAATCGTTTTGATAGATCAGTTTATCGATATTGATCGTTAGTGCCGATCGATAAGAAGTGCGGAAACGTTAGACTCACCTCTGTTGCTCCATCATGATGATGGGGCTGTTGGCCCTCGAATCTATCTGTCTATTAGCATCGGCATGACAAACACCATTTGTTTCCACAACAAAAGACAATAGAAAAGTACATATGTACAAAAAGTGTGATTTATTCTGTCACTTCAGTACTTCCTTTCGCCTAAGTTTGCCCGTAATAATTCCCCGTGCAGTACTATTGTTGCGACATAACAACATGAATTACATGGTAATAATAGATGTTTTCCTCTGCTGATTCCTGTAAGGATCATGACTCCATACGACATCATTTTTAATTTTATACAGTTCAAAAAATCTACATGTGTCACAAATAATTTTACATTTGATAATGTATAGTTGTCACATGACAAGTTGATTATCATTCTGTGTAGACAAGGAGAACTGTTATGACGGATTCAATTCCATCAGGTTACAAGCCGCTGACATGTGACACGCTGCCGGGTTATCTCTCGTCCAGACTGACCCCTTCATGCGAACCGGGAGGGTTACCTGAAGAGTGGAAAGTTTCAGAAGTGGGGGACGGAAACCTGAACATGGTGTTTATCGTTGAGGGGACACATAAAACCATCATTGTAAAACAAGCTCTGCCCTGGCTTCGTGCCGGGGGCGAAGGATGGCCTTTATCTCTGAGCCGTGCGGGCTTTGAGTACAACGTCTTATGTCAGGAAGCCAAGTACGCGGGTCACACACTGATTCCGCAGGTCTATTTTTACGACCCGGAAATGGCGCTGTTTGCCATGGAGTATCTGACTCCTCACGTGATTCTGCGTAAGGAACTGATTAACGGTAAAAAATTCCCTAAACTAGCTGAAGATATCGGCAGATTTTTAGCACAGACTCTCTTCAATACGTCTGACATTGGCATGTCAGCAGAACAGAAAAAAGCGCTTACTGCCGAGTTCGCGTTGAATCATGAGCTGTGCAAAATTACGGAAGATCTGATCTTCACAGAGCCCTATTACAACGCTGAACGGAATAACTGGACTTCTCCTGAGCTGGACGATGCCGTCCATAAGGCCTGGGCTGATGTAGAGATGATCCAGGTTGCCATGCGTTATAAGTACAAATTTATGACAGAAGCGCAGGCATTGTTACATGGCGACCTTCATTCAGGCTCAATCATGGTGACCGACACGGATACCAAAGTGATTGATCCGGAGTTCGGTTTCATGGGGCCAATGGCGTTTGATATCGGCAACTATATTGGCAACCTCCTGCTGGCGTACTTCTCACGCCCTGGGTGGGATGCGAATGAGCAACGTCGCGCTGACTATCAGGAATGGCTGCTTCAGCAGATTGTCCAAACCTGGTCCGTTTTCACCCGGGAGTTCCGCCAGCTCTGGGACAACAAAACACAGGGCGACGCGTGGTCGACAGAAATGTATCAACAGAACAGGGCCGCTCTTGAGGACGCACAGGATCAGTTTTTTGCCACGCTGCTTGAAGATTCCCTGGTGAATGCCGGCATGGAAATGAATCGCCGGATCATTGGTTTTGCTGGCGTTGCCGAGCTGAAACAGATTGAAAATACAGAGCTTCGCGCAGGATGTGAACGACGTGCATTGACCATGGCGCGCGATCTTATCGTCAATGCCCGCCAGTTTAAAAATATGGATTCCGTCATCCAGTCTGCGAAGGTTAAGTAAGAGGTCATTATGAATATTAAAGGTAAACACTATCGTACGGTCTGGGTTTCCGGGGATGGAAAAGCGGTAGAAATCATCGATCAGACTAAGTTGCCTTTTAAGTTCGAGGTGGTGGCGCTTACCTCTGCGGAAATGGCCGCTACGGCTATTCAGGATATGTGGGTTCGTGGCGCTCCGCTTATTGGTGTCGTTGCAGCCTATGGCATCGCGCTGGGAATGAATCACGATGCCAGTGACATGGGTCTGCAGCGTTACTATGACCTTCTTATCAAAACCCGACCAACGGCAATTAATCTCAAATGGGCCCTCGACAGGATGATAGACACACTGAAGGATCTCTGTGTATCAGAGCGCAAGGATGTGGCCTGGGCGCTGGCGGCAGAAATTGCCGAGGAAGATGTCGCGTTGTGTGAACAAATTGGATTACATGGTGCAGAAGTCATCCGCGAAATAGCCCAGAAAAAACCGGCCGGGAGTGTGGTCAATATCCTGACACATTGTAACGCAGGCTGGCTGGCGACTGTAGACTGGGGAACCGCGCTTTCTCCCATCTACAAAGCGCATGAAAACGGAATCCCTGTTCACGTCTGGGTGGATGAAACGCGGCCACGTAATCAGGGCGGACTCACGGCATTTGAACTGGGCTCACACGGTATTCCTCACACCCTGATCGCCGACAACGCGGGTGGCCACCTGATGCAACACGGTGACGTTGATCTCTGCATTGTTGGGACCGATCGAACCACGGCCAGAGGGGATGTCTGTAATAAAATTGGTACCTATCTTAAGGCGCTGGCGGCCCATGATAACCATGTTCCCTTCTACGTCGCGTTACCTTCTCCCACTATTGACTGGACTATCGAGGACGGAAAAAGCATTCCGATTGAGCAACGTGACGGAAAAGAGCAGTCCCATGTCTATGGGATAAACCCTCAGGGAGAATTGAGCTGGGTCAATACCGCCCCTGAAGGAACCCGTTGTGGGAACTACGCTTTCGACGTCACGCCTGCCCGATACATTACCGGCTTCATTACTGAGCGGGGAGTCTGTGCTGCCAGTAAGTCAGCGCTGGCGGATATGTTTGCTGACCTGAAGAGTAAAGCACTCCAGGGGGAACAGCATTAAAACAGCGGCCATTGCTATTAAGGATCAGGAATGGAACGGATTAAGTTAGCAGAAAAAATCATTTCCACTTGTCGGGAAATGAATGCGTCAGGTCTTAATCAAGGAACATCAGGTAATGTGAGTGCCAGGTATACCGGTGGCATGTTGATTACGCCGAGTGGGATCGCTTATTCAAAGATGACGCCGGACATGATTGTCTTTGTAGACGATAAGGGAAAACCTGAAGCGGGTAAAATACCATCAAGTGAATGGTTAATTCATCTGGCGTGTTATAAAGCCAGACCAGAATTGAATGCTGTCATACATACGCATGCGGTGAATTCCACGGCGGTGGCAATACATAATCATTCAATTCCGGCCATTCATTATATGGTGGCGGTATCGGGGACGGATCATATTCCCTGTATTCCCTATTATACCTTTGGCAGTCCTGAACTGGCCGACGGTGTATCTAAAGGAATCAGAGAAAGTAAGTCCTTGCTGATGCAGCACCACGGTATGCTGGCCATGGACGTCACGCTGGAAAAGACGTTGTGGCTGGCGGGTGAAACCGAGACGCTGGCTGATTTATACATCAAATGTGGCGGATTACATCACGATGTTCCCGTGCTGTCTGAAGCCGAAATGACCATCGTCCTTGAAAAATTCAAAACGTATGGTTTGAAAGCGTAATTACAGCTTTATTTTAATTAATAACATATGACAGCCATTCGCAGAATGGCTGCTATTCCCTCTGTCCACAACGATTGATTATAACTACCACAAGGAGTTATTTATGTTTATCGTGGAATCGTATGCTGTCGCCATAATAATGTGTTTTATTACCATGATTTGCTGGGGTTCATGGGCGAATACAACTAAACTTGTCAGCAATAAAAATGGGAGTTCCCTCTATTCTATTGGGATTATTCAATTGGATTATTGCTGTGTTCTTTGTTATTTGCCTTCACGCTGGGTTCTATGGGCGAAGCCGGTCGCAGTTTTATACCTGATATTCAGCAGGCGAGCAGCAGTAGTCTGATGTCGGCAATACTGGCAGGGATTATCTTCAATATTTCCAATATTCTTCTGGTCGCTTCTATTAATCTTGCCGGTATGGCGGTAGCTTTTCCTGTGGGTGTGGGGCTGGCACTGGCTCTGGGTGTGATCACCACCTATATCGGCAATCCGCAGGGCGATCCGCTCATTCTGTTCCTCGGTGTCGTCTGCGTTGTGATCGCCATTATTTTTACCGCGATAGCCTATGGTCGTGTCACGCAGGAGGCGGATAAATCTCGCCGTAATAAAGGTCTCATTACTGCCATTCTGGCGGGTATCATCATGGGATGGTTTTTCCGCTTCCTGGCGGACTCCATGTCTGACAATTTCAGCCAGCCTGCCAGCGGTCTGATGACGCCTTACTCAGCACTTGTTCTGTTTGCCGTGGGGCTGTTTTTGTCGAACTTTGTCCTTAACAGGCTGGTCATGAAAAAACCTATTTCAGGAGAACCGGTCAACGGGAAAATGTATTTTTCCGGGAGTTTACGGGATCATGTTTGCGGCTGGCTGGGCGGTATGATTTGGTGTGTCGGTCTGGCATTCAGTCTGATTGCGTCTGGTCAGGCGGGGTATGCCATTTCCTACGGTCTGGGACAGGGGGCCACAATGATTGCCGTGATCTGGGGAGTCTTCATCTGGAGAGAATTTGCCAGTGCGCCAGCCGGAACCAATAAACTGCTGCTGACCATGTTTATTTCATACATTGTGGGTATTGTTCTTATTATCGCCGCTAATCAATAAAATCCTGCCCCATATCTACATGGGGCAGTTGTTCATTCTTTTAGTGTGGTAATTCACACGCCAGCAAAAACTCTGCCGTTCCTTCATCAACAATCAGGTCCGTGACATATCCTCCCAGCAGGGCACCCAACGTTGCGTCATAGCCTCTTTCCCCACCAGCAAGGAAGATCTTCCGTTCAATCTGCCTTAGCTGAGCCAGACTGATTCCCAGAATACGCTGGTCAACATCAGCCACGACGGGCATCCCTTCCTTGTCATAGAAGCGACCACAAATGACACCTACTGCGCCTAAATCCCGATACGTCTGCATTTCCTTCTTATTCAGCACGCCCACCCGAATCAGGGGATTTTCATCAAGCGCGTTACCCACGACAAAAAAGGCTTTCGTACAGCGAGTCAGAACGTCAAAATTCGATCGAATAATAGGCTCTGCCTGTAACTCCATGGCCAGTCTGGCGCTTGATACCACGGCGGGCACGTGCAGCGAGGCGACACGGCCTGAAAGCTTGTAGGCGATTTGCGATGAGGATTCAATGATCGTCAGGTCTGGCTGAGATGGCATGGAACCGAGCATCTGTATAACGGTGACATTTTTACATGACTTCGGCGTCATGGTTTTGCTCATCTGATGGATTGTTCTTCCCCAGGCAACCCCCAGTACATCACCATTCTCAATCACCTGATTCAGATACATGCCACCGGCACGTGAAAGGCGAGTCCGCATCAGCTTTGTATCATCACGTTTTCCGGCATGTTCGCCATCCGGCACGATGATCACTCTCTGGAGATTGAATTTATCGCGAATTTGCAAAGCAGCGTCGATAGAGCCAAAGACATTCACATCCAGGTTGATATGAACCAGTCCATTTTCCCGGGCTGTTTGCAGGTATTTGACAACCGTGACGCGGGACACCCCCATGATAGCTGCAACTTCAGTCTGGCTTTTACCTTCCTGATAGTACAGCCATGTTGCATGAAGTACGGGATCATCATTGAACAGGCTGCTGTTTGTTTGATCTCTATCCACTTTTGTATACCTGTATTAAACCGGGGAAATGCTCATCTTAACCCTGTTTACCCGGAGAGTTGATGCAGATTGCCAGTGGCATGATTTTATAGAGATATTTTATTCTTTTACATGAAATAAACCAGCATACCATTTGAGCGATCGCCCGCTGTTCCCCCATACTGTAAAGCCGGAGACATGCTCCGGCTTTACAGTATTACTGAGAATACACCCATCAAGCATAATCGAAGGTTCAATATCGCCCCTTTTTGATCGCCAGCGATTCGTCACCGTGCAGACGGTTGCCGTCACTCACTAAATTATGGGGGACAGTGAACAACAGGTTGGCTCACTGGCAAGAACCCGATTATAAAACTAAGCTGGCGAGCAGAATAAAAATCAGCCCACTGATGGATAAGAGTGTGGACATCAGCGTCCAGGATAACAGCGTTTCTTTGGTGGTCAGGCCAAAAAAGTCTTTAATCATCCAGAAACTGGCATCGTTAACGTGAGAACAAATACAGGATCCGGCACCGGTAGCCAGCGTAATCAAGGCCAGGTTGGTATTGGGATGTACTGCCAACAATGGGATGACCAGACCGGCGGTAGAGATCGCCGCGACGGTGGCTGAACCCAGACAAATACGCAGGAATGCGGCCACGCCCCAGGCCATCAGGATCGGGTTAATATCCATACCCGAAACCAGGGTGGAAATATACTGACCAACGCCAGAGTCGATGAGAACTTGCTTGAATGCACCACCACCACCGATAATCAGCAGCAGACCGGCAATACCCGCGATAGCTTTTCCGCAAGAATCCATCAGGTCAGGGATTGTTTTCCCGCGCCCCAGGCCCATGGTATAGATCGCGAATAGCAGTGAAATCAGCATGGCGATCGTTGAATTACCTAAGAACAGTATCACGTTGTAAAATAAGCCTGAATCCGCGGCACTTTTGGCATGAGTCATCTGGATGATGGTGACAACCGCCATCAGGATCACCGGCAGCATTGCCGTGAGAAAACTGATCCCAAAGCCTGGCATTTCGCTTTCGCTGAATCGGCGGGTCGCGCCGAGAGAGGCTATATTCCCCTCTTTTTTAAAGGCGTCCGGAATAATGCGTTGGCAGAATTTATTCAATACCGGGCCGCAAAGAATAAAGGTTGGAATGCCGACAATGATACCGTATATCAGTACCAATCCTACATCAGCGCCATATTCCCTGGCGATAACAGTCGGGCCGGGGTGCGGCGGCAAAAAACCGTGTGCGACCAGCAAACCAGAAAGCATCGGCACACACATAAACATCGGTGATATTTTTGCTTCACGGGCAATAGCGAATAAAATAGGTACCAGAAGAATTAAACCGACTTCGAAAAAAAGTGCGATACCGACAATAAACGCCGAACAGACCACTGCCCAGTCAAGTTTATTTTTCCCGAAATAATTCAGCATGGTCAGCGCTATTCGCTGCGCACCACCCGCATCGGCCAGCAAGCGACCGAGCATAACACCGAAGCCAAATATCAAACCAATATGGCCCAGCGTACCGCCAAGTCCGGATTCGACTGAGGTGACGACTTTACTCAAATCCATACCACTGGCGATGGCGACAGCAATCGAGACAATAATTAACGAAACAAACGTATTAAGCTTAATTTTTATGGTTAAAAGCAGGAGTAAAGCAATCCCTGCCACAACGATAATTAGTGGCATAACGTCCTCTCATAACAGGGTAGCGACCCATCATTATCCGACTGAGCAAATAACGAATGATGCAGAGTCGGATAATTCAGGTGTCTGGATGTTTTTATTTATGCTTTCAGTTTTTATTCATAAAATCGCGCAAAGCCGCGCCAATTTTGTTTACATCATAAATACAACCGGTCCATGTCCCACCACTCACGGCCTGAAGCATTGCCCATAGCCGGGTATCATCTGGCAATTCAGGATCGGGAAGTAAATCCTGATGGCTGGGTCTGGCATTTAATATTGCAGTTGCCTCCTCCTGTGAAGGTAATTGTTCATCGCTACGGGTTCCGAGGAAATTGACTTCGCCGTGAAGCTCGCGACAATCAATTTTAATTTCAATTAAATCCCCGGTGCGTAATTTACCGATGGGGCCTCCGGCCAGCGCTTCTGGCCCCACATGGCCGATGCACGCGCCAGTAGAAACGCCCGAGAAACGTGCATCGGTGATTAACGAAACATGCTTACCGTATGACAGATGCTTCAGGGCACTGGTAACCTGGTAGGTTTCTTCCATCCCTGTACCTGAAGGTCCAACGCCAATAATGACCAGAATATCGCCCGCCTTGATCTTGTCATGTTTGATATCGTAAATCGCACTTTTCTCGGACAGATAAACCTTCGCCACACCTTTATGGTAATAGATACCTTGCTCATCAATCATCGAGGGGTCAATGGCGGTGGATTTGATCACCGAACCTTCTGGCGCAATATTGCCCACCGGGAAGGTGATAGTTGAGGTTAATCCGCGCGCTTTTGCTTGCTGCGGAGACATGATCACTTCGTCAGCGTTGATTTGTTCCTGATCGAGCAGGAGTTGCTTGAACCGCTGACGCCGTTCGGAGTGCTCCCACCAGTCGAGGTTTTCTTTCAGCGTGCTGCCGGTAACCGTCATAACGTCTTCATGCAACAATCCGAGGCTGCGCAGATGCAACATGACTTCCGGCACACCACCTGCCATAAAGGCATTGACCGTTGGATGATAAACCGGGCCATTAGGCAGTACGCTCACCAGTCGGGGCACGCGCTTGTTGATGCGGATCCAGTCATCAACGGTCGGGATATGGCAACCTGCCTGGTGAGCAATTGCCGGGATGTGTAACAGCAGGTTTGTTGAACCACCGAACGCGGCATGGACCGTCATCGCATTCTCTATCGCTTTATCGGTGAGAATTTCCCGGGTGGTGATGCCTTTTTGACTCAGGTTCAGCGCAGCTCGCGCGGAAGCTCTGGCGATCTCCCGCCACACAGGCTCACCGGAAGGGGCCAGGGCTGAATGTGGGATTGCCAGTCCCAATCCTTCGGCCACCACCTGAGATGTCCCGGCAGTGCCCAAAAATTGACAGCCGCCGCCGGAAGAGGCACAGGCTTTACAGCCCGCACGGCGTGCGTCCTGTAGAGATAATTCGCCATTGGCGAAGCGTGCGCCAATGGTTTGCACCTTGCCGTTGTCTTCTCCATCCTTTGCGGGCAGCGTCGCGCCGCCGGGGACCAGCACGGTTGCGATGTTGTGCTGCGCGGCGAGTGCCATCATGGTGGCCGGAAGCCCCTTATCGCAACTCGCCACACCAATAACTGCTTTCGCGTCGGGCAGAGAGCGAATAAGGCGGCGCATTACCATCGATGCGTCATTTCGGTATGGTAGCGAATCAAACATCCCCGTTGTACCCTGAGTACGCCCGTCACAAGGATCGGAGACGTACACGGCATAGGGCAGGGCATGGTTGGCTTTAATAACCTCGGCCGCCGCTTTCATCTGGATGTCCAGTTCGTAATGCCCCTGGTGCAACGCCAGCGCCACGGGTTTACCGTCTGCGCCGCGTAAGCCACCGAGTGTACTGAGCAGTAAAATACCGTCCCGATCCAGCTCGTCCGGAGACCAACCCATTCCGGCATTCATGGTCATACCGAACAGATCCCCGCTCGGGCGGTTGATAAGCATCTCTGCGGTTAATGGGAGTTCGCCGTCCGGGCCATCGGCGTGCGTTCTGACGGTGTAAATATCGTGGCTCTCGTCAGCAAAAATATTGCGAACAGACATGAGTTTCTCCTCAGACTGGTAAAATGCCCTGCGCGGTAAGCAGCACGTGGACTTTATCTTTTGCTTCTTCAGATGCTTCAAGAATCGGTGGTAAGCAATATGTCTCTACAGGCAGCCCGACACACTGCATGCTGTATTTGATCAGTGAGACAAACGGTGTTTCGAGGGCGTAAATAGCGGGCAGTTGTAGTAGTTTTTTATTCAGCGTCGCAGCGGTCGCCAGATCGCCTTCACGCCAGGCGCGGTAGATGCCGACGGAGAGTTCCGGAGCAAAGTTAGCGCTGGCGGTTATCGCACCGTCGCCGCCCAGCAGCATCGTATTCAGCAAATGATCATCGTAACCGCAGAATACCGAAAACGACGGGCGTACCGACTTAACTGTGTTGATCATCGTACGCAAGTGACCAACGCTGTCGATGGTGTCTTTGATGCCAACGATATTCTCGTTTTGCAGAGCCAGACGCGTCACGGTTTCCGGGGTTAAGTCCTGACCCGTCAGATCCGGAAAGTTGTACAGGATCACCGGTAGGGTGATGCTACGGGCGATCTGCTGGTAATAGTCGTCAAGATTTCGTGGTGCGACTTTCCAGTAGTAGGGGTTGATGGCGACGATACCATCTGCGCCGTAGGCTTGCGCATGCTGCGCCAGTTTGACCGCTTCGTCAGTGGAAGGGGAACCGACGCCAATCAATACCGGCACTCGCCCGTCGACAATGGTTACAGCTTCTTCGGCGAGTGCCATGCGCTGGGCTGTATTCATTTGGCTAAATTCACCACCGGTACCCAGATAAAACAGCCCGTCGACCCCTTTATTAATCAGGAAGTCGGCAACTTCGCGCATTGCCTTTTTATCAAGGGTTCCGTCACGATGAAACGTGCTGGATACCGGTGGAATAATGCCGCTGAATTTTTTCATTACCTCAGTTTCCTTTTCGTAAGTGCTCATTTTCGTTTCTGTATCCCAGCCCATATGATATTTGCTCAGCGCATTTCCGGAGCAATTCCAGATAGCTGTCTATCTTATTTCCTGAATAAACTACCGGATCGCCAGAAAGTGAGATTGCATAGTTAACTCTGTTATACATATTGAATACCGGCATACTTAAACATACCGCCCCATAGGTTGATTCTTCGTTGTCTATGGCCCATCCCCGAAGGCGTGTTTTTTGTAATTCTTCCAGAAACAATTTTTTATCGGTAAATGTATTGCGCGTATGTGGAGTTAACGTGAGTGCTTCTAAAAAATAATCCAGTTCTTCTCGTGTCTTCCAGGCTAATAATGCCTTACCCAACGCGGTAATATGCAACTCAAGTTTTTTGCCAATCCAGCTTTTGCTCGTCGGTACAGAGTCCGGACTTTCGATCTTGTCGAGATAGATAGCCGAAATGCTCTCCATCGCCCCAAGATGACAAACCAGTCCACTTTTCAGCGACAACTCCTGCATTGGCCGCTTAGTCACCTCAAATATATTTTGACGGTGTAACGCCTGACAACCCAATTCGTAGTTTTTTATTCCCAGTGAATAGTAGCCGTTTTTGTTTTTAATTAAGAAACCACAATCCACCATTACATTCAATAAATTAAGCAGGCTGCTTTTGGGGTACTGGAATTTATTTAATAACTCCATATAACTTGCCATACCAACCCATGCAATGTGGGTTAATATTTTTTCAGCACGGACTAATGAATTACACCCTTTGCGAACCATAATGGCTCCTCCTTGCTCATGGAATAAATGGTATCGGCATTACATAGTGGAAAATATGCTTTGTTCAGCATGCTGAACCGTAATGATGTGATTAAATGTGATCTTGTACACACTTTGAATAATGAATCCAGAACAGCCACATTTAGTGAATGAGAATAAAAAGTAGATGGCGTGTTGTTGCAACATCGTAGTGTGTGGATTGCGCCTAGAGCTTCTTTATTCGTTCGAGCGCATCGCCAATATTTTCTATTGGGTGCCATTGATTATTTTTGCTTGAAATCCCTCTCGAATGAACTTACTTATCACTTTATTGAATGAGGTAAAAACAACTGACATCCGGCTCGCTGATAACGCTGTGCAATAGTCTCAGGTAACCCGCTGTCACTGATGATCGTTTTAATACATGATAGTGTTGCTACAGCATGCGGCTCAACGGCATCAAATTTTGAGTGATCGGCCATGAGAATAACTTCACGCGAGCGTTGAATAATCCGTGTTTTCACCCCGACCTCAAACATGGTGGCATTGGTGATCCCCGTCTCCAGCGACAGCGCATCGCAGGAGATAAACGCACGTTCTACGGAAAAGGCATTGATCATCTCCAGCGCCAGACTCTCTCCTACCGAAAAATAACCTGGGCGAATCAGTCCTCCGATAATGTAACTTTCCACATGGGGAAAACAGCCCAGTTCATTGGCGATTTTAATGTCGTTGCAGATGACCTTTACCCGCGCATCGGCCAGGCATTTCGCCAGTTCGAGGCAGGTTGAGCCGGAGTCGAGAAAAAAGCAGTCGCCATCTTTGATCATTGTTCGGGCAAGGGCAGCTATTTCTCTTTTCGCCACAGATTGCAATGTACGTTTCACGTCGAAGACGTACTCTTTGTCGTCTGTACTGTCGTCGAAGTCCAGGCAACCGTGACCGCGGATCATGCCTGGATACTGGTTGACAATATACTGGAAATCACGACGGACAGTCGCTTCCGCATAGCCAAAAAGCTCCATGGCCTGCTGTGTGGAGAGGTGACGATGTTGCCACAGGTAGTGCAGCATCTGTTTGATACGGTCAGGTCTCTGTTGGCTCATCAGAAACAATCTCCTCTTACAGGGTGGCGAATTGAGCTAAGGTCGCGCGATAGTCAGATGAAGAGAACAGGGCGCGCCCAATCACCATATGTTGCGCCCCAGCTGCTGCCAGTTGCTGTGCAGCTGCCAGCGTAATTCCACCGTCGGCCCAGCACTCGGTCTGAGGAAAAGCCGTGCGTACTTTTTGGATTTTCTCGCACATGGAGGGAATAAACCGCTGTCCCTGCCCATCGGGCTCACTGGTCATCACCATCACTCCGTCCAGCTCAGACGCCAGATATCGCCAGGCGTCGATCGGGGTTGCCGGATTAAATACCAGTCCGGCTCGTGCGCCGGTATGGCGGATCTCAGTTAACGTTTCCGAAGGATAGTCCAGCGTTTCTGCATGAACGAAGATCCACGCGGGTCTGATTTCAGCCAGCGCGTTAAACCAGCGCTGTGGCCGGGCAAGCATGAAATGAAAGGACAAGGGATGAGGCGTCTGTCTGGCGACGGCCTGCACCGTTTTCATCCCAAACGTAATGTTGTTAATGAAGCTGCTGTCCTCAATATCCAGATGCAGGCTCCCAAAATCCAGATTGTCCAATGCCGTCAGCTCACGACCATAGTGCAGAGGATTTGCGCTGGCGAGAGAAGGGTGCAGGATCATAAGCGCCTCCGTTAACCTGATACCAGCGCAAACAGTGCATCGTCTGTGCTGGCATTTCCCACTGCCGTTAAGCGTTGTGGCGAATCAATAAACTGGCTGATGCGCTGAATGGTCAAAATATGTGCGTTGGCATCCGTGGCGCTGACGCAGAGAAGCAGCCAGACGGGGTCGCACTCCTCGTTACCAAAGGCGACCGGGGTGCGTAGCGTGGTGATACTGACCTGATTATAGTTTGCGCCTTGCTCTGGTCGGGCGTGAGGCAAGGCGATTCCTGGGGCTATCAGATAATAAGGCCCCCAGTTAAGGGTATTTTCGATGATCCCATTAACGTAGCATGGCTGCGCGGCACCATAGGCTACCAGCGGGCGGG